>UMBO01012069.1_pt1 | contig 10305 bp, 7 predicted proteins | sample 1964021 | NCBI WGS metagenome assembly UMBO01 (sample SAMEA4835947, study PRJEB28245) | human gut metagenome | biome: gut microbiome; material: fecal sample | place: Denmark | collected 2008 | reverse complement strand
TGAATTGCCATCAGCCGGTTTCCATACATCCCCAACAAATCTTCATCCGGTGCATAATTTATATGATGACAACTATCATAACAATAGCCTACATTATTTGAAGTGAATTTATTTAAAACTATTTTCAAATTTTTAATGTTACTTAAATTCTCAAAAGCAATCTGAATATTCTTTTGTTCTGCCTTGTTTATAAGTTCTGCCAACCGTCTGATTCCTGTTTGATTTAAAGGATTATTATCATTTGGCAAATGTATCACCATGGTCGGTATATCATATTCACAGCAATCCGCTACACATTGTAGATAACTTTGAAATACGCCTTCACCACTCAAATTGTCCAGTGACAGATTATTCTGCTCATGCACAGGCGCATGGATATTTTCTACAAATAAACCAGCTCTTCTGGCTAATCTTACATCCTCTTGATAACCGTCTCCTCTGCCAAACTGATTGCTCCACCACAACATTACACAATCAAATCCTGATTTTCTAATCAATTTGTACCTTTCTTCAAAAGAGACATCATATCCCGAGCCATAACCAAAGCAATCATATATTCCTGTCATTTTCTATCTCCCCTCACCAATACTCAAGGTTACCTGATTTCATTATAACAAAAGCACTCCCTGATATCTACCCGAGAGTGCCCTTGTTTCAGTTCTATTCAATTCTCCATATGATTTTGCTTTTGTATCGTTCTCTATTGTTACAACCGCATGTACTGTGCTTTTGCTGATGCCGAACGCCTTCGCTGTCTGCCGCACTGTGGCATTATGGTCGATGATATAGTTGGCTATCCCAATAGCTCGTTCTTCAATATAGTCTTTCAAAGGAAAACCCCTCAGGATACTTTTTTACAGTGTATGAAAGTATCTGAGGGGTTATGATAGGGATTGGCACTACTCCAAAAATTCCTAACAAATCTTCAATTATTGTATCTTGCAGTAAATTTTTACAATGATCTTACAAAATGCAGTCGTATATTTTACGATATTCGTTTATGATATAATGAGCGCAAGTAAGCCAATATGCTTGCATAATTGGCGAACGGCGAATTGGATCATAATCGTTGCGAAGCAACGGTAAGCACCGTAGGTGCGAATCATGATATATTGTAGGATTTTATGAATCAAGGTAATATTATTTTAAAAAACGAAACCGGAGGAGCATGGGATAATGATGAGAAAAAATAAAATGCTTCGCAAATATGTACCGTCAGTTCTGCTGTTTTTGTTATTTGAGGCAGTGGCAGTCGCACTATGGATTGCAAAGGATAACTTGTTTTATCTGTTGAATTTCAGCTACATCGGAGGCTGTCTTGCATTAGGGACAGTTCTTTTTACTGCCGGAAAACGCTATGCCCGACATTTTGTACAACTGGCAGTGGGGAGCTATATGTTGCTGTACCTCGGCATAATCTCCCGCGAAAATATGCAGATTGAGGGCTTTTGGTACTATTTGTTTCTGGGTGTTTTTGAGGCAGCAACGATTCATTATGCGGTGGCAAAGATTTTTGGACCGTTGGTCTTCGGGCGGGGATGGCGCGGCTATGCCTGCTGGACAGCTATGGTGCTGGATTTTCTGCCTTACAAGCAGCCGAAAAAGGCCCGAAAAGAAAAGTTAGGCATTTTACGTTATGTGATGTTTGTGCTATCCCTGACAGTGGTTTCCTGTCTGTTTTTGATGAAAATCGCTCATCTGGAGGAGATCATGTTCCGGATGTTTCTTGCAGGGAATGCAGTTTACTATATTTCCGGTATTGTACTGGCTTTTGTATTTAAAGATAACCGCGCATTCTGCAAGTATCTATGTCCGGTTACGGTATTTCTTAAGCCGATGAGCTACTTTTCGCTTCTGCGCGTCCATTGTGATGAAAATAAATGCGTCCATTGTGGCAAGTGCCTGCAGGTTTGCCCTATGAATGTCGAAGTCAACAAAGAATCTCGCAAGCGAAAAAACGCAACTGAGTGCATTCTCTGTTACGAATGCACAAAAGCCTGCCCAACCAAAGCGCTGCATTAAGGCGCTCCCCGGGGGCGCATTGTACATTATATAAATTAAAAGAGTATGTTTTTTCACGAATCAGTGGTATAATGCTTATGTAAAAGCAACTAAGGCAGCCTATGTCTGACGCACACTTATGAGGAAAGGTGGTACTATTTATGGCAAATGATTACAACAATCTTCCGGACGAATACCGTCCCATCAGCATGTGGGGATACTTTGGGTATGAGATTTTATTCTCTATTCCCATTGTCGGATTTATTGTGTTGTTGGTATTTTCTTTCGGTGGCACGAAAAACGTGAATCTGCGCAACTTCGCAAGATCTTATTTCTGCTTCTTGATCGTAATTGTGATTTTCGCAATCATCGTTGCTATCATCGGCGGTGCTGCAGCAGTCGGTGCTGCTTACTACTAATCTTTGCACCAGAAGAGATCAAAAAACTGAGGGTATTTATGCATTTTGCAGAATGCCCTCAGTTTTCTTATTCATATTTTTCCGAAGCTATCCGCTTACCCTTACATAATTACGCTCTAAAATAGTTACAAGAATTTTTTCAATAATGGGATAATCTTCAAAAGGTTTGTAATCAGGATACCACATAAGACACACACCAGTATCCACAGCCAGCAGGCAAAGTACTCCGGAATGAGATAGACCCACTTTCCCAGTAAAAAGAAAAGTCTGTCACGAATCATCTGTTCCATCAGATAGGTACCGAATACACCGCTCCCCAGGAAAGTGAGTATCTTACCAGGCAGACTATCCTGCCGGATCCCAGCAAAAAATACCCCTGCCAAAAGATATATTCCTGGAACCATAAGTGCATGAAACCAGGAAGCGTATGCAAGTGTTCCTGCCGTTGCCAGAGACTGTCGGTTCAGAGAATACGCCACGGAAAGAATAAGCAGAAGCCCTGCCATCAGACTAAAGCTGATCCACTTTCTGTTACGGGATTCCACAATCCCAGGAATCACTCTGCTGTCCAGAAAGTATCCTATCAATGGATAAAATAGAATTTGATCTAAAAAAGGAACGTTAATTCCGATCGGATCGAATCCACTTATCTGCTGAAACGCAGGGAGTCCCAGTCCAAACAATACCCCCATTCCCCACAGATACCAATAAAATCTATCCTCGGAAATTGCTGCCACCAGGCGTTGCAAAAAAGGCAGAATCAGCAAAAATGATAAATAGGCATAGAGAAACCAGTGCTGTGTAAGACTTCCCCCGCTATACAGCGCATTAAAATATCCCTTTACCGACAGATTCTCTCCGTCCAACAGATAATATACCAGCACAACCACCAATGTCACCGAAAGAAATCTGAAAAATCTTTTCCGAAGGACTGTTCCGATACTCTCCGTTTTTCGTAGCAGCAACGCGCCGGAGATCATAAAAAACAATTGAACGCAACCCGCTGCCACAGGATATATAAAAATCGCCAACTGGCTGCTGCGATTTCCTTTCCCCTGTTGAAAATACAGCAGTCCGTTCACAGAAGTATGACAGTACAATACCAGCAGGATTGCCACCAGACGTACGATCTCTATATAAATTTTTTCTTTTCTCTCTGTCATTGGTTTCATATTCTCCACTGCCTTTCCAATGATATATAATAGTATAGCGAGTATGTTCTTCCATTACAAGCCATTTTACAATAGTTGCAGAAGTCTTCGGTTCTTGTGATAGCAGAAGATCCGGTCCGACAGCATCTCTCCGTCTCCGTAGACGGCATTGATGCGTTGGACAGAGGTGCGGATCTCCCGGACATTGATACAATGCACCGGATGAATGATGGCCTCATGGACACTGGGGAATGCGACATAGTAATCTCCACCCATTTTCTCTGCCAGGATATCCTTCACTCCCGGGTAGAAAAAAGCCACCGCTCCGTTCACTCTCCCTGTGGTGGTCACCAGATACCCACGATGTCCCTCCCTGCGGTTCCCCGGATGGATCAGTGTCTGCTGTCCGTCCTCATCCGGCAGCAAAATCCCCTCCTGATAAGGAAAAACCCTGCGGCAATCCTCGCCCAAAAACAGTCTGGGCGGCATCTTACGACAGCTGTTCATCATGGCTTCCGTAAGCAGTTGTTGCTTCGTAAGCCTCCGGGGCAGTACCGTATCGCCGGAGGGTCGGATGAGCAGACTGCTCCCGCATTTCTCACAGGCCAGCAGATGAAGTACCAGCGCCAGATCTCCGATCTTGCGATAAATAGCATTCCCGAGATCCTGCTGATATCTGGAAAAATTCATCGGACGTATGATCATATGACTTCTGCACGCCGCATAGCTTAATGCGCCTCCCACAAAGGGAGCCTCTTCTTCACGATCCGTAAGACCTGTCGAGATCTCCGGCAGAATACTCTGCCATCCTTCCTGTCCGTATCGTTCATACAACGGCCGCACCAGCCAGTGCTGCACATATTCTTTTTCCTGTCGGATCCATAATGCACAAAGCATATCATCCTTAATCAGCATATTGTCTCTTCCGTACATACAGCGGTTCATAATATTCATGACATGAACCGTTGCGGGGTCGGAGCATACCATATGCTGTTCCAGCAGACATATGGTCTTGTCCTGCGCCGTTTCCATATTCTGTACGTTCCGGCATAATTCCTTTTTAAATTCTTCGTATGTCATTGGTCCCCCATGTTTTTCATAATTTTGCGCGCAAAAATAAAAGGTACCTGTTCAAAAATTGGAAATCTCGACCGAATGGTCTATCAGAAATTCTTGTTTCAGAAATTTGTAACAGTTCCAACCCCTCCGGGATTGGAACAATTCCACCCTATCATAGTTTTTTTGCTTTGTCTATATGCGATTTCACCAAGGATATTTTTTGGATATTTTGACGAAAAAGAGAGGTTGCGGCATAAAAAAATCCCTCGTTTTTCGCGAAAACAAGGGATTTTTTTATGTCAAATAGGAACGTTGATCCGATCTAAACGACCCGTCGTACTGCCAGGATGGGACGATAATTCGCGTTGCTGACTTTGATGCCGGTACGCTGGGTGCTGGCATGTACGATCAGCCCTCCGCCGATATACATTGCCACATGTCCGTCATAACAGATCAGGTCTCCCGGCTGCGCACTGCTGTAATCCACACCGGTACCGCAGCTTCGTTGTTCATAAGAAGTACGGGGAATGCTGTAACCGAAGTCACTGTATATCCGGAAGGTAAATCCGGAACAATCTGCACCATTGGTCAGGCTGGTGCCTCCCGCCACGTAAGGATTGCCTATGTACTGGCAGGCATATTTTGCCAGCCGCTTACCCATATCGCTGCCGGATGCGTTGTCGATCACAGAAGTATAATTCGTGGTCGTGTAGCTTCCTGTAGCCGCTGCGGTGTTGCCTCGCTGTGCCTGTGCCTGCAGCTGTTTTAACTGTTTCTGTTCCTGCTGCAGCAGTGCCTTTGCCACGGAAGCCTCCTGCTTTGCCTTTTTAATCTCCGCATCGAAGTTAGCAGATTCCTTCTTCTTCTTCGCCAGCATGACATCCAGCTCAGACTTCTGGCTTTCCAGATCTGCCTTATCAGCCTCCAGCTGATCTTTATCCGTCTGCAGCTGGGTCTTCTCTTCCTCGAGCTGATTCCACAGTGCCAGTACCTGTTCCTTGGTCTCTTCATATTCCTGCAGCTTCTGGCGGTCGTATTCGTAGACACTCTCCACGAAATCCATGCGGTTCAGCATGCCGCTTAAGCCGCCGCCCTGCAACAGAAGATTCACGTAATTCTCTGAGGAATCGTTCTCATACATCATCCGCATCCGGGTGATCATATCATTGTGCTGCTTTTCTTCCTTTTCTTTGGCAATATTGTATTCTTCCTGAGTCTGATCGATCTGTACCTGCTTGTCAGAAAGCTCCGTCTCCTTTTCAGCAATCTCATCTTCCTTCATGCCGATACTAGTCATGGTGTTGATGATCTCCGCATTCAGGTCATCAATCTTTTCCTGCACCAGATCCTGCTCATCCTGTAAGGAGTTGATCTGGCTGTTGATGTTATTCAGCTGATTCTGATGGTTGTTGATACTGTTCTGCAGTTCACCCATGGAAGGTGCCGCCTGCACCGTCTCCACAGGGGATTCCCAGACGGAACCGGTGACAGTCAGTGTTACCGCTGCCAGAAGAAGAGCACTCACAAGCCTTCTCTTCACGTTATTCACTTTTCTGCCAGTGGTTGTTTTTTTCATAAATATCTAATACTCCATTTTCCCTATATCCGGAGTACCCCATTCGCAAAATCGCATCTGCGATGCTTACCTTTTGCTCATGTGGTTACTTCGTAACATACATTTTGTCAGATATGCTTATGTATGCAAGCATCCAACGCATATCTTTAAAAATGATACGTTACTCCGGATATATTACAGGTCGCAGTTATTTACAGTACGAGGGAACGGGATAACGTCTCTGATGTTGCCCATTCCGGTGATATACATTACGCAGCGCTCGAAGCCCAGTCCGAAGCCTGCATGGCGTGCAGAGCCGTAACGGCGCAGATCCAGATAGAACTGATAATCTTCCTTGTTCAGTCCCAGCTCTTCCATACGCTTCTCCAGGATCTCCAGATTGTCCTCACGCTGGCTGCCGCCGATGATCTCGCCGATACCGGGTACGAGGCAGTCCATAGCGGCTACGGTCTTGCCGTCTTCGTTCAGCTTCATATAGAACGCCTTGATCTCCTTCGGATAATCGGTTACGAATACCGGTCTCTTGAATTCTTTCTCCGTCAGGTATCTCTCATGCTCGGTCTGCAGATCGCATCCCCAGAATACCTTGTAATCGAATTCGTCGTTGTGCTTCTCCAGGATCTTGATCGCCTCGGTATAGGTTACATGACCGAAATCAGAGTTTACCACATGCTGTAATCTCTCGATCAGTCCCTTATCTACGAACTGGTTAAAGAAAGCCATCTCCTCCGGCGCATTTTCCAATACATAACGAATGACATACTTCAACATGCTCTCTGCCAGGATCATATCATCCTTCAGATCCGCAAAACAGATCTCCGGCTCGATCATCCAGAACTCAGCCGCATGACGGGTGGTGTTGGAATTCTCCGCACGGAAGGTGGGACCGAAAGTATATACGTTCTTAAATGCAAAAGCATAGGTCTCTACATCCAGCTGTCCGCTTACAGTAAGGTTTACCGGTTTGCCGAAGAAATCCTGTGTGAAATCTACTTTTCCGTCCCCGGTCTTAGGCACATTATTCATATCCAGAGTCGTTACCTGGAACATCTCGCCGGCACCTTCACAGTCACTGCTGGTGATCAGAGGGGTGTGCACATAGACAAATCCTCTCTCCATGAAGAAGGTATGGATCGCATATGCGATCAGGGATCTGACACGGAACACTGCCTGGAAAGTATTGGTACGTGCTCTTAAGTGAGAAATGGTACGCAGATACTCGAAGGAGTGTCTCTTTTTCTGTAAAGGATAATCTGCAGTAGAAGGTCCTTCCACGATTACTTCTGCTGCCTGCATCTCAAATGCCTGCTTTGCCTCGGGGGTAGCCACGATGGTACCTCGGATCACAACAGCCGCACCGACATTGATCTTGCAGATCTCCTGGAAATTTTCCAGTCCGTCGCCGTATACTACCTGTAACGGCTCAAAAAAGGTTCCGTCGTTGATCACCAGGAAACCGAAGTTCTTGGAGTCACGATTGTTCCTTACCCAGCCGCCTACGGTGATCTCCTTGCCGATATAGGCGTCTTTTTCCCGATGAAGTTCTCTGATGTCTGTTAATTCCATAATCCTTCCTATCCGCACGCTGCGACGTGCTCTATCTGAACCGGCCCGCATCCTATTCGCCGGTCGCATACTGTTCGTATCAATAAAAATCAGTTGTTGGTGATCTGTGCATTTTCTACCAGATAATCCAACACCTTATCGTAGAGGAAGTACTCTCTGTAATCTTCCTTGGAGGTCTCTCCTATATACTCCTCGATAGTGTCATAACCGGCTGCTGTTGCGCGGTCCTGAAGCATCTGATCCAGTTCTTCGTCACTGATGTTCAGATTCTCTTTGTTTGCCACTGCCTGCAGGGCAATATCCTGCTTTGCGGTCTGCTCAGTATAGGTAGACAGGAATGTTGCCAGATCCTGCCCATAATAATACTGGGTAAATGTGTCTGCATCCACGCCGTAAGCAGATGCCATGGAGGTGATGCTGCTCTCTGCAGCATCGGAATATTTCTGTACCAGTGCCTCCGGTACGGAGGCAAAAGTGTTGTTTGCCATAAACGCATCCATCACTGCCTGCTGTACATTGGTCTCATAATTCTGCTGTGCATTGTCATTCAGATAGTCATACGCATACTGGCGGAGTTCTTCCTCATTGGTCACACCATCGATACCGAAATTGCTGATGACTTCATCACTGAATTCCCCATCCTGTGCGGGCTGAATATAATTTACCGTCACCGTAAATACCACAGCCTGTCCTGCCAGATCGGATTTTCCATAGTTCTCCGGGAATGTAAGATCCAGATCCACAGTCTCGCCGGGCATCACGCCGATCAGTCCATCCTCGAATCCGGCAATAAAACTTCCGGAACCGATGGTCAGATCGTATCCCTGTGCAGTACCACCGTCAAATGCCACACCGTCCTTTTTGCCTTCGTAATCGATGTTTACGGTATCTCCGGTCTCCACGGCACGATCCATGATTCCGCCATTCTCTGCTGTAATATTTCCATAATATACATTATTGACCAGAGTATCCCACTCGTCCTCATCTACTTCCACAGTATCTACGGATACTTCCAGCCCCTTGTACTCGCCCAGGGTCACATACTTGTCCACATCCATATCCTTCAATGCGGTACTTTCCGTTCCAGCGCCGGTTGATGTACCAGTGCCGTCTCCTGTATCCTTTGCTCCGCAGCCTGCCAGCATACATACACTTAAAACTGCTGCCAGAAGTCCTAATGTTTTTTTCTTCATTGTGTTACTTCCTATACCTTTCTATTACTGCCATTTATGCATAAAAGCATTGTAGCACCGCCCATTATAGCACATCCTCCGGGCTATAACAAGGGTGACAATAACCGGCAGATCTGCTCTTTGATACGGATTTTCAGCTTTCTGGCTACATAATAATCCCGGGTGATCTGGCGGCAGACTTCCAGATCTTTTTGAAAGATATCCACCATTTCCCGTGCTTTTTTCGCATCGTAGATCACCGCATTTACTTCAAAATTCAACGCAAAGCTGCGGATATCCATGTTCGCCGTTCCGTAGCAGAGCACCTTTCCATCCACGATCATGCCCTTGCTGTGTAGGAAACCGTTATTGTAAGTGTAGCAGTTCGCTCCCGCCATGACCATATCGCCGATATAGGAATAGGTCGCCCAGTAGACAAACGGGTGATCCGGCATACAGGGGATCATGATATTTACTTCAATTCCGGATTTCACTGCGATCATCAGTGCATTCAGGATCGCCTCATCCGGGATAAAATACGGTGTCTGGATATAGATGCTTTTTTGTGCCTTATTGATCAGGCGCAGGTAATTGTCATGGATCTGCTGGGTCGTCTTATCCGGTCCACTGCTGATGATCTGCATATCACAGAAATCCCTCGTACCGGCTTCGATCCCCCGGAACAGTTCCGGGCGCAAAAACAGGTTCTCTCCTGCCGCATAATTCCAGTCTAAAATAAATCGCACCTGGAGCCCCAGTACTGCGCTGCCACGGATCCGCAGATGGGTATCTCTCCAATGACCGAACTTTTCATCCAGATCAATGTACTCCTTAGCTACATTAAATCCTCCCACATAAGCCACTTTATTGTCAATGACCACAATTTTCCTATGATTGCGGTAGTTGATACGAAGCTGAAGTCTCCGCAGGATCGCCGGGAAAAATTCCGCGGTCTGCACGCCCTTTTCGTTCAGCCATTTCCAGTAGCTGTGCCGCACGGAACGACAACCCATGGCATCGAACAGCACCCGGACCTCCACGCCCTGTGCCGCCTTCTCGATCAAAATATCCTTGATCTGATTGAATAATACGTCGTTTTTAATAATGTAGTATTGGATATGGATAAAATGCTCCGCATTCCGCAGATCTTCCATCAGTGCCCGGAACTTCTCATTGCCGTCAATGAAGATATCCACATCGTTGTCCTTCGTCAGCACCGCCTCTCCTGCCTCCAGGTTATACATGACGAGGTCCTCATATCCCCGGATATTCTCGTCCAGTTCCTCGGCGTCCCGGGAGCGCAGCCGGTACTCCTGCTGTCTGATATCTTTGCTGATGTGATCCTCCACCTCTTTGATCCG
>UMBO01015878.1_pt1 | contig 10364 bp, 6 predicted proteins | sample 1964021 | NCBI WGS metagenome assembly UMBO01 (sample SAMEA4835947, study PRJEB28245) | human gut metagenome | biome: gut microbiome; material: fecal sample | place: Denmark | collected 2008 | reverse complement strand
GTCTTGTCTCCGTCTTCCATGGAGAACTCGGTGCCGCCGTCACACTCCCAGTGCACTGCCTTGGCGCCGTCCTTGTAAGATAACGTATCAATATGTACTTCATCCGCTACCATGAATGCGGAATAGAAGCCCAGTCCGAAATGACCGATGATCTGGTCGGAATTGCTCTTGTCCTTATATTTCTCAATGAAATCCGTAGCACCGGAAAATGCGATCTGGTTGATATACTCTTCCACTTCGTCGGCGGTCATACCCAGACCGTTATCCTTGAAGGTCAGTGTCTTCTTCTCGGGATCCACGATGACATCCACACGTCCCTTATAGCCTTCGGGCAGGGTATATTCTCCCATCATGTCCAGCTTTTTAAGCTTGGTTACGGCATCGCAGCCGTTGGAGATCAGCTCTCTGTAAAAAATGTCGTGATCGGAATACAACCACTTTTTAATAATCGGAAAAATGTTTTCACTGTTGATTGATAAGCTACCGCTTTTTGCTGCCATTTTTACCACATCCTTTTCTATAATTGCACAGTCATGGCTGACTGTTATCTAACTGATTCTAAGTGTAGGACTGCAAAATTAAAAAGTCAAGACAAATTTAGCACTCATTTACAATGAGTGCTAACAATTCGTCAAAAATCCAGTATTTATCAGGATTTCCGCAATTCTAAAATTTTAATAAAGCGTATGGTGATCCTAAGGATTACTCCTCCGGGAAATACTTTGCATACACATCAAAAAAGTTATCCGTGGTCACCTGTTCGTCCGTGATCAGGGTGATCTCATCCCACAGTTTGTCATTGAGCTGACGCACCAGCGTATTCACAAAGCTGTCATACTCCTGTCCGAAGACTTCACGCTTCCGCTCTTCCACGATTTTTAACTTATTGGCGTCTGTCTCTTCCCGGTCCAGGGTGTTGATGCATTTGATAATGTAATAGCCCCGCTCACACTTGATGACCTGGCTCACTTCATCCGTTGCCAGATTGAATGCTGCTTCCTCGTAGGCACTCTCCGCCTCTCCCTTACCGAAAGAATAGGTGATCTCGGAATCATCGCTGTATTTGGACGCCAGCTCCGTGAAATCGTGTTCTCCGTCCACCGCCATGGCTCTCACCTCACAGGCTTTCTCGTAAGCTTTCTGGATAGAGCTTTCCGAATAGGGCTTTAAATTACCGTCCATATCCGTGGATGCTGTTGCGAAAAAGATCTGCTGCACCGTAATTTTGCGCGCCTCGTCATCGCTGATCTCCGGATTGATATCCTGAATGATCAGCCGGTAGACCTTATCTGCCATAGCATATTCCCGGTACAGCTTCTCCACGATCTCCTCCGTGGCACCCATGGTCTCGATCTCTGTGTCATTCAGGGAAGAATAATACTCCTGCGCCGCCTTGACGACCTTTGCTTCCTCGGCTTCATCTAACGTGACCTCTTTTTCCTTTGCCAGCAGATACATGGTCTTGATCTGTGCGATCCGTGCCAGTACCGTCTCCTTGACATTATCCTCCAGTGTCACACCGTTTAAGGAAGTGTTCCAGATCTCCGTTCCGTAGACATTCGCATACTGATTCTGTGTCGTAGTCAGATAGATCATGATCTCTGCCTTAGAGCAGGACTCATCTCCGATCCGGAACACCTCGTTTTTACCTAATCCCGTGGTAAATACTACTTTGGTGCCGTCATCCCCGCCACAAGCGGTCAGTCCCACGACCATGCTCATTCCAAGTACTCCTGCAGCCAACATCGCTGCTACTTGCTTCTTCCCTCTGTTTTCTCTATTTTTTTTATTATTTTTGTTATTATTTTCTTTATCATAAAAAAACATTTCATTTCCTGCCTTTACAGTTCTCTTTTTTCATTTCCTCTGAAAGCTTTAAAATATAATTATACCCTATTTTGATACGATATGCCATTTTTTCTTGTAAGTCTAGAAAAATATATAAATTTCGGGCAAAGAAAAAGTGCATGCAGCACCTTTTGTCCACACGCACTTTGCTTCTTTGTTTTCTTAGCCACACTATCCGGCTGTTTTTTCAATTATCTTATTCCATAATTTTTTCCGCCAGTCTGTCCTCTGCGGGAAGCTTTTCCACTTTTACCGCACAGACTTTGTATTCCGGGATTCTCGCATATTTATCCAATGCCGCATTCGTCAGGATATTGGCATTGCCATCCGGGAAATGGAACGGCATCCAGGTCTCCTTCGGGGATACCTTTTCTCCCACTCTCGCAGTCGTGATCAGAGTACCTCTCCTGGATGTAACCCTTACCTTTTCTCCATTTTCAATGCCAAGGCGTACTGCATCCTCCGTATTCATCTCGATGAAGGAGTGACCTTCCTTCTCCATCAGTCCCGGGGTCTTGCCGGTCATGGCTCTGGTATTGTAATGGTACAGAATACGTCCCGTCATCATGATAAACGGATATTCCTCATCCGGAAGTTCCGCACTGGGCACATATTCTGCGGGGTAGAACCATCCCAGTCCTCTGGAGAACTTACCCACATGTAAAATCGGTGTGCCGGGATGTTTCTTATCCGGGCAGGGCCACTGGATACTCTCGCCCTTATCCAGTCTTCTATGGCTGATACCTGCAAAGCTGGGGGTCAGGGACGCGATCTCATCCATGATCTCTTCGGAAGTAAGCTGGGCTTGCGGATATCCCATGCGGTTCATCAGGTCGATAAAAATATCGGTATCCAGGCGCATCTCGCCTTCCAGTGTCACCGCTTTACGCACACGCTGTACTCTTCTCTCCGTATTGCTGAAGGTACCTTCCTTCTCCGCATAACTGGTACCGGGCAGGATCACATCCGCATACTGCGCGGTCTCTGTCATGAACAGGTCGGACAATACCAGGAAATCCAGGCTTTCCAGTGCCTTGCGGATATGATGCTGGTCTGCATCCGTTACGATCGGGTCCTCACCGAAGATAAAGAGTCCCCGGATCTCCTTACGGATTGCCGCAGGGAATACATCCGTTGCATGTACGCCGGGTTTTTTGTTCAGCTCCACACCCCATGCTTTTTCAAATTTAGCAATCACCTCGGGATTTGTCACTTTCTGATAACCGGGAAGATCACCGGGCAGTGCACCCATATCGCAGGCACCCTGTACATTATTCTGTCCACGTAAGGGATTGACGCCACAGCCGCTGCGTCCCAGCTTCCCTACTAACATCGCCATGTTGGACATGGACATAACACCTTCGGTTCCGGTGGAATGTTCCGTTACGCCCAGACAATAGATGATCGGAGCCTTCTTCGCCTTAGCATACATCAGTGCCGCCTCCCGCAGATGATCTGCATCGATATGACAGATCTCGGCTACACGCTCCGGAGTATATTCTTCCACAATCTTTTTTAATTCTTCAAAGCCTTCGGTTCTGGTGCGGATGAATTCTTCGTCTGCCAGTCCCTCATGGATGATCACATTCATCATACCGTTGGCAAATGCGACGTTCGTACCGGGCTTTAATTTCAGATGAATATCTGCCTGTCTGGACAGACCGATATCTCTGGGATCTACCACGATCAGCCGGGTTCCCCGCTCTACCGCCTGACGGATCTGCATACCAATGACAGGATGTGCTTCCTCCGGGTTGGAACCTACCAGCATGATCACATCCACATCATTCGTAATATCACTGATAGGATTGGTCATTGCTCCGCTTCCCAGGGTCATGGCAAGTCCGGCCACGGTTGCGGAATGACAGACTCTGGCACAGTTATCTACATTATTGGTGCCAAACGCACAGCGGACCATCTTCTGCAGCATATAGCAGTCCTCGTTCGGAGAACGGGAGCAGGCAAAGCCTGCCAGTGCATCGGAACCATACTTTTTCTTGATCTCTGTAAATTTCGCTGCGATGAGATCCAGTGCCTCATCCCAGGTAGCACGCTCAAACTCTCCCGTCTCATGGTTCTTGATCAGAGGATATTTTAATCTCTCCGGTGAATGTACGAAATTAAACGAGCCAAATCTGCCCTTAACACACAGCAATCCCTTGTTGGAAGGTCCGTTTGCCGGTTCCACATCCACGATCTCGTTATCCTTTACCACCAGATAATACTGACAACCGGTAGCACAGTGGGGGCAGGTCGTCAGAACTTTTTTCACCTTGCCGACCTGATACTTTTTACGGTTTTTGGCTACCAGTGCTCCGGTAGGACATACTGCCGCGCAGTTACCGCAGGACTCACAGTCTGTCTCCTTCCAGTCCGGTCCGAACGGAGCATCGATCAGTGTTCTCGTACCGATCTTACTGTTATGCAGGGTGCCGTTACAGGACACCTTGTTACAGGTGCTGACACATCTCTGACAATTGATGCACAGCTCCGGATAATACGTCAGAAAAGGATTCTCTTTTTTCGCTTCAAATTTGGCTGCACTTCCGGGATAGCAGGATTTCGTAATGCCATATTCATTGGACAGATCCTGCAGTCTGCAGTCACCGGATTTGCTGCAGGAGAAGCATCTGACATCATGGTTGGCAAGCAGCATGTTCAATACCTGCTTTCTGCTGTTCACCACTCTCTCGGAATGAGTGTTCACCACCATTCCCTCTTTTACTTTTGTATTGCAGGAGGTTACCAGATGTCTGCTGCCTTCCACCTCCACAACACACATTTTGCAGGCTCCTACCTCATTGACATCCTTCAGGTAGCAGAGTGTGGGAATCTTGACGTCCGCCTCCTGTGCAGCTTCCAGTATGGATAAATTCTCATCTACGGAAATCTGTTTTCCATCTATGGTGATCGTTACCATTATACTCTGCCTCCTTCTACCACTCCGCATCCGAAATGATCACATCTTAAGCACTTACCGCATTCCTGCATCGCCTCATCGTAGGACATTCCGTTTTCCACCGGTTCGAAATTGTTCTTACGTTCTCTTGCGGAACGGTCTGTCAGATGCACTCTGCCGTAATGGGTTCTGTCATTTTCTCTGGGCTCCGGAATCTTAATATCCTCCAGATATTTATGATGATACCCAAGGTATTCATCAATGTTCAGTGCTGCTACTTTGCCGGCACCAATAGCCTTAATTACGGTTGCCGGGCCGAATACACAGTCACCGCCGGCGAAAATCTTGTCATAGCTCTTAAGTCTGGTGGTATCTAATGTCTCAAATGTCTTTCTTCGGGGATTCACATCATACTCTGCAAAAGGTGCAGAGACAATATCCTGACCGATGGCCATAAGTACCACTTCACAGGGCACCTCGATCTTTGGTTTATTTGCCACCGTTACAGAAGGTTTTCCCTGCTTGTCATACACACTGATGATCTGTGGCTGTGCCACAAATCCACAGACATTTCCCTCCGCATCCGCATTGATCTTCACCGGTGCATTCAGCGTCAATAGTTCCACGCCCTCTTCGATGGCTCCCTGGATCTCGGAAGGCAGTGCCGTCATGTCGATCTGACGTCTGCGGTAGATCACCGTTACCTCTTTGGCATGGCACCGGATGGCAGAACGGGCACAGTCCATGGCTACGTTTCCGCCGCCTACGACCACCACACGTTTACCGGTATAATCCGGAATGTTGCCCTTACCGATCTCGCCCAACATTTCCACTGCGGAATAGACTCCGTTGCTGTTCACGCCGTCTACGTTTACAGATTTACCTACCTGGGCACCGATAGCAATATAGATCGCATTGTACTGCTCCTTAAGCTGCTCCATGGTGATATCCCTGCCGATGGCCGTGTTGTAATGCACTGTAATATTACCGGTGGACAGGATCGCATTGATGTCTTCGTCCAGTCTGTCCTTGGGCAGACGGTAATTGGGAATACCGTATCGCAGCATTCCTCCCAGCGCTTCCCTCTCTTCGTATACATCTACCTTATGTCCCATCAGAGACAGATAATAGGCAGTCGTCAGTCCGGAAGGACCTCCTCCTACGATAGCTACTTTTTTACCGGTGGTGACATTACACTCCGGCACCTTTACCTGATCTGCCGCGATCTGATCCACCGCGAATTTCTTCAGTCCACGGATATTGATCGGGCTGTCTATCAGGTCTCTGCGGCATTTTGCCTCACAGGGGTGTTCACAGATAAATGCGCATGCTGTGGGAAAAGGATTATCTCTGCGGATCAGATTAACGGCATCCGCATAACGATGTTCACCGATCAGCGCAATATAACCCGGAATATCCACATGTGCAGGACAATGGGAAATACAGGGAACCTTCTGTCCCACTTCCGCCTGACATCTGTGCTGTTCAATATGGCTCATGTATTCATCATGGAACAGCTCCACACTCTGCAATACGATGTTGGCCGCCTCATAACCTATGGCACAGTCTGCCGTATCCTGAATCATTTCCGCCAGGGATACCATGTTGTTAAAGGTCTCCATATCCGCCTTACCGTCCAGAATGCTGCGCATCATATTCTCTACCTGTTCCAGTCCGTCACGGCAGGGAACACACTTACCGCAGGTCTGGCTTCTGGCACTTTGTAAAAAAGAAAGCTGCACTGCGATCGGGCAGACGCCGGGAGGATTTCCCTTCACCCTCTTTACAAATTTATCTAGGAATTTTGTTGTTTTTTCATTCATTTCATTTTTGTAAATAATATTCTCGGAATGCATGAAACCCTCCTGTGTACGTCCTGTTATGATAAATACTGTATTTCTTCCAACAGGCATAAGATTTTACCGACTACCCCGAATAATTAACAAGGTATAATGTAAGTGCTTACATTATACCTTCTTGAGAAACTTTCTTCAATTAGATTAATTATTTAACAAGCATGTTATTTTTTTGGCAAATTGGTATTACCGCATTCCCCGTCTTCTTCCCGTAAAATACGGATTCCGTGAGCCAATGTATCCAGTACTGCCTCCAGGCATTCCTTCACTGCTTTCGGGCTTCCCGGCAGATTTACGATCAACGTCCGGTTGCGGATGACACTGGAAGCTCTGCTTAGCATCGCCCTGGGAGTGATCTGCAGGCTGTAATAGCGCATCGCCTCCGCGATTCCCGGTGCATTCCTCGTAGCTGCCCGCATGGTGGCTTCCGGGGTATTATCTCTGGGAGAAAAGCCGGTTCCTCCGGTAGTGAATACCACATCCACATCTTCTTCATCCGCAAGTCTTACCATTTCCCGGTATAAGCCTTCCGCATCATCAGACAGTACCATCTGGCTTGCCACTTCATAACCCTGTTTTTCTATGATCCTGCGGATAGCGGGACCACTCTCATCTTCCCGTTCTCCTTTGCTCCCTTTATCACTGGCAGTAATGATTCCCGCACGGAGTTTCCTGGTACTGATCAGTTTTAAGGTATCACCGACATCGATTCTGCCGCCATGCAGTACCCTGGCGAACACGCCCTCTCTGGGCATGATGCAATCCCCCACCATATGGAAGATCTCGCATTCCGAATGGCATTTTTTCCCTATCTGCGTGATCTCTAACACCACATCATTACATTTGAAAATACTTCCCACCGGGTAAGATTTAAAATCATATCCTTTCACCAGCAGATTTTCACCAAAAGCACCATCTGCCACATCTGCGCCTCTTGCGCGAAATTTTTCCACTTCTTCCCAGGATAACAGGCTTACCTGCCTGTGCCAGTTGCCCGCATGGGCATCCTTCTCCAGTCCCCAGTCTTCTATAAAGTTACAGCTTCCGATATTTTGCTTGGCTGTTCCTTTTTTCTCACTGATACATACTGCTGCTACTTCTCCTGCCATAACTGTCAACCTTTCTTTCCCGCCGGTCCGTTCTGCCGGCCCGCGTCGGTCATGTTTTGTATCTATCCGCCGATCTGTACCATTTTCCGCTGTTCTTCCACACCGTCCGGCAGTTCTTCGCCTGCTGCCCTTTCCCGGAAATGATGTTCTGATGGTTTCTCCTTCAGGGCATTTATGATCTGCCTTCCAATTTCCTCATAGGAAGCTCCGCCCCGAAGCAGTGGCTTAAGCTCCAGTCCCCTGTCATAATGCAGGCAGAGCTTTAATCTTCCTTCGCAGGTCAGGCGGACTCTGTTACATTCCCTGCAGAACTTGTGGGAAATCGGACTGATGAATCCGATCCTGCCGGAAAATCCCGGAAACTGATAATATTCTGCCGGACCGTCCGTTTTTTCGTAAGGATCTGCTGCACGCCCCGCCACTGCCAGCGGCGATTTCCCCGGAACTGCTATTGCTGCTCCAAATCTTTTCTCCAGCCGCCTTAAAATCTCCTCCGAGGAAATTCCCGTATAATCTTTTCCACAGCCGATGGGCATCAGCTCGATAAATCGGACATCCACGGACCTGTCCTCTGCCAGTGCGGCAATTCCTTCCATATCCTCTCCATTCATCTCCACGCAGGGGACGCAGTTGATCTTCACCCTAAGCTGCTGCTCCAGCGCCGCATCGATTGCGCGGAGCACACTGTCCACACCTGCTGCACGATCTGCTCTGTCACAGCCTGTGATGCAGCGAAAACGTTCCGGATCCAGCGTGTCCAGGCTGATGTTCACTGCCGTAAGTCCCGCTTTGCGGTACACCTCTGCCTGCGGTGCGAACAGCGTCCCATTGGTAGTCATGGCGATCTCCCGGATTCCCGGCAATCCATGGATCTGCTCCACCAGCCACGGTAGATTTTTCCGTACCATGGGTTCCCCACCGGTCAGACGCACCTTCCGGATTCCCAGTTGTTCCATGATCCCCACCAGCCGGAAGATTTCTTCCAGCGTCAGTATCTCCTCATGGGCTAACGGCGTGATCCCTTGCGGCGGCATGCAGTATCTGCACCGGAGATTACACTTGTCCGTCACCGATATCCTCAAATAATCAATTTCTCTTCCCAGACCGTCCTGCATTATGTACTCCTTTTATTTTTCCAGCCATATGATCTGTTCCGGCGGCATTTTCAGATACAGTGTTTCTGTATTTTTCAGTGCCTGCCATTCCTCCTTCGGCAATTCATAGGTCAACACCTCTGACGCATGTTCCCCTGTCCGGTTACCGTTACAAAACAGTACCACTGTGGAAAAGGTATCCTCGATCACCCGCAGGATGTGACACTCCAGCACATTCGTTGCCTCCATTGCCGGAACGACCTGAAAATAGTGTGCCCGGAATGCCGCGTATTTGTAGTTGCCTTCCCTGGGCGGCGCAGCCAGGCGCATTCCCCAGGCTGTTGCTGCATACCTGCCATCAGGCTCTGTCCGAAGCTCCGATACATTTTTACATCCGGTCAGAAGTGTTGCCGCCAGAGAGGCCGGATTCTGAAAAAGCTCCTCTTTCGGCTGCACATCCAGGAGCTGTCCGTCTTCCATGACTGCGATGCGGTCCGTCATACGATAGGCCTCATTCCGGTCATGGGATACGAACAGTACTGTCTTCCCATAATCTTCCATAACCTTCATCAGTTCCCGCTCCAACTGCATCTTCAGATAATTGTCCAGTGCTGTAAAGGGCTCATCTAACATCAATATCTCCGGCTCCCCTGCCAACATTCTTGCCATGGCGGTACGCTGCTTCTGTCCACCGGACAACTGCGCCGGATACAGCTGCTCCTTACCTTCCAGGAAAAAGCGTTTCACATACTCCGATGCTTTCTTCCTGTCACCTGCACCGCACAGGATATTCTGCAGCACCGTCATATTCGGGAAGAGTGCATAATCCTGAAATAAATAGCCTACTCTCCTCTTCTGTACCGGCAGATGGATCCGTTTCTCCGAATCAAAAAACACTTTATCGTCCAGCCGGATCACACCTTTATCCGGCTTTTCGATTCCTGCGATGCATTTGAGTGTCATGCTCTTGCCGCAGCCGGAAGCACCTAACAGCCCCAATACCTCTTTTTCTGCGGTAAACTTTACTTTCAGTAGAAAGTTACCACATTTTTTCTCAATATCCACATACAAAGCCATTATCTCTTTCCACCGCCTCTCCGCTCCTGATACCCCATCCAGTAATTCATCAGGAAAATGGTGAAAAAGGAAATTCCCATGATAATAGCTACCCAGTAATAGGCCAGACTGCGGTCACCGCTCTGCACTGCCGTGTAGATTGCCACCGACATGGTCTGTGTCTTTCCTGGAATATTTCCGGCTAACATGATCGTCGCACCGAATTCCCCCATAGCCCTGGCAAATGCCAGAATCGTGGCAGCCGCCACACCGGGCCATGCCGCCGGCAGCTGAATCCGAAAAAAAATTTTTGTCTCCGACATTCCCAGCGTCCGTGCAGCATAGATCAGATTCACATCCACCTGCTCCAGGGCGCCGCGGGCTGTCCGGTACATGATGGGAAAAGATACCACCACTGCCGCGATCACCGCCCCCTGCCAGGTGAACAGCACACTGATTCCCATTTTTAAGAGCAGCCCGCCTAACAGACTGTTTTTCCCGA
>UMBO01004179.1_pt1 | contig 10376 bp, 8 predicted proteins | sample 1964021 | NCBI WGS metagenome assembly UMBO01 (sample SAMEA4835947, study PRJEB28245) | human gut metagenome | biome: gut microbiome; material: fecal sample | place: Denmark | collected 2008 | reverse complement strand
TTGTGATTAAAGCCACTTCAAAAGAAGAGGCTATCGACCCTGACTTTATACGTCGTTTTGCAAGCCGCATTTATTGGGAAAACATCGGAAACACCAATCGAAACATATTTTATGAATTGTGCGTTTGCAAGAAGCCTCTTGAAGAAGTTCAGCCTTTTGTTAAATACGATTCAAGGTATATAAGACAACATATTTCAGATTGGCTTATCGACGAGTATTTTTCAAATGACATAAATTCTCCACTTGCCAATTACAAAAGAAGAATAAATGTGTATAATGCAATCTTTATCGAAAAACTTTTACAAGAAATGTACGAAAAGGACACAACAGTTAATTTTGAGCTCTTTTGCGAAAAACATATTGACCTTTTCTTTACATTGCCTACAGGCTGCATATGCGCCGACACTTCAAGATGAAGCTGTCGCATATACAGATGGCAGAAAAATCGTAGTCAATCTCGGTCATGAGATGGTTACAACGGAAAAAGATATTAAAGGAAAAAGAAGAATAGAACAAGGCTTGTATTCTCACGAATGCGGTCATGTTCTTTTTACCGATTTTGATGTTTGCAAGAAAACATTAGAATCTTGGGAAGAAGCAAAAAAGATACTTTTCGCTTGTAATCTTTTTCCATATTTTGATAAAAATATCTTCAAGGAAATGAATGATATTTTTAAAGACTATCCTCAGATTATTGAGAGTATTTTTTTGTTCACTTCAAATGTGTTCGAGGATGCATACATTGAAGATAAATTAAAAAAGCTGTATAAGGGAAGTATTTTGACTTCTATTGATTATGCAGCTGATAAATTAAGAAAAAGGCAACTTGAAAAAGCTGATTTTAATTGGGGCAATTGTTGCATTATGATTGCTCGTGACTGTTTACCAAAAGAAATATATGATAAACAGCCTGAATATGAAAAGGTTAAAAAACTCCACGAGGCAAATATGAATGGCTTTTGTTCGTACACAGACCGTATGGGTAGAGCTTTTTCAGTAATGTTTGTTTTATGGGAGAAAATAAAGCCAGAAATTGAAGAGGCAATCAAGCAACAAAAAATAGCTGATTATATTTCAAATATGATTGGCGATGCTCTTAAAAATTTGAAAAATCAAGAACAAAAAGACGGCTTGGCTTCAAGCCAAACTGCTCCACCTAATTCTTTTAATTCCGATTCGTCCTCAAAATCGTCCTCAAAATCGTCATCAAATTCCAATCAGGCAAATGAAGCCGACGATAATTCAGATGACAAAAAAGATTTGACGTCCGCCGACGGTAACAAATCGGATGAGAATAAAGACGGTTCTGACGGTGCTGATAATTCTAAAGGTGCCGACAACCAAACTAATGAAACCGGTAAAACAGGGGAAACAGAGAGAAGTAGCAAGTCTGACAAAGGAAATAAGAAAAACGACAGTACGAACGGTAAGAATGATTATCAGCAAAGAAGCTTGTTTGATGACTTCTTCGATTTTGACGGGTCTTCCGATTCGGATGACAACGGCCAAAAGTCGAATAATACCGACAATACCGGTAATGTCGAATTAAAGGTTATTGACAATGGAAAAGACTATAACGCAGAAATAGGCAACGGAGAAATCAGACAAATCGACGAAGACGAATACTTTGACAACCTTAATTCCGTATCTGATGCCATATTTGACAACGAGAAAACAAACGTTGGTGATGTTTTTTCAGACGAGGCGGGACTTATATCGCAGGCTCTTACTGAGATTGTAAGCAATACTCCCGACTATGCCGAAAAAATCGCCGATTCTGTTGAGCTTCGAGAAATCAGAAATACCGATTTTCACAAATATGTGGACGCGAATGTGTATCATATACGATGCGGTAATCGTGATACTTACAACGACATTGTTGCAAAGGAAAATGTCTTGAGAATATCAAAAAATCTTCAACGTAAGGTCAAAAAGGATTTGTTTGAGCGGAGAAAAGGTTCTGTTAAACATAACCTTTATTCCGGCAAGAACATTGATTTAAGAGCTATTTGTAACGGCAGCAATAAAGTGTTTATGCAAAACAAACTTCCTAACAACAAGCCGCTTTTGGCTGCGTCCGTTCTTATAGACCAATCAGGGTCTATGTGCGGAACAAAAATATATAAAGCAACAGTGGCTGCTATGATGCTTGAAGATTTTTGCCGTAACCTTAATATTCCTTGTTCTGTTACAGGACACTGCACAAGTGCCAGCACAGTTAATATATATGACTATATCGACTTTGGCGAAAGAAATCCGAATGCCAAAGAACGTTTAGCCGCCATTTCCTGCGGAGGATGTAACAGAGACGGATACGCTATTCGCTATGTAGCTAACAAACTCGCAAAAAGGTCAGAAGAAACCAAACTTCTTTTTATTGTGTCGGACGGATTGCCTAACCATAGCAATTACGGCACGCACGAGCTTATAGCTGACCTCGCTGATATGAACAAAAGAAACCGTAACAAGGGCATTATTATTGTTCCTATCTGTATAGAGAAAAGCTGCCTTAAAGAATTGTCGTTTATTTATGGCTCTTCGTTGGTTGACGCTACTGATTTACAGAAGTTCCCGGTAAAATTAAATACTATTCTCGCAAGAGAACTAAAGAAAAAACTTGTTTAAAGGAGAATCGCAATGAGTGATGTAATGTACACAGATAAGTGCTTTGCTAAACTTATGCTTAATAATAAAATAATAAGAGCAAACGACAAATTACATCCTGCCAGCTTAAAAAACTGGCGTAGGATATTTGCCGGTACAGATGAAACTTATACCGCTGCAGACGGGACGTCAAGAAAACTGACATCCCTTATCGGTATAGAGATAATCGACTATAACAAAAATAAAACTTCGGGAGAAAAAACCGGTAACTCACTTGAATATAATCTGTCCGTTGACAACATTAAAACAATTTCAAGAAACATTGAGAGAGGTCTTAAATTCGAAGGAGTTTTGTTCAGCAATATAAAAACTCATTCGTTTGTCAAACGACAGGATGGAAAAGGAGAGGTTGTTTCTTTCGAAATAAAGAGAGAAAGCGTAATGTCTAATGGCGTTAAATCTAAGTATCCATATTCTATTACCATTAAGAAAGGTTGGGCTTTTCTTATGGAAGAGGGTGTGGGATATAACGGTAAATCATATGAACAGGATTGCTACCTTACCGTGCGTCTGTCATATGCAGATATTACAGCCTTCTTTGACAAAGTTATGGATGGAATAGAAATATTTAAAATCGTCGAAGGTTCTAATCTCAGACGTAAAGGTGTGCAATATGAACTGCACGAAAACGATTTGAGAGCGGGATGAGTTCGATAACGTATAAAACTTTGGAAAGTCAACATCATTCGGTGTTGGCTTTCTTTTTCTGCGCATCTTCTTGACAAAAAGTAAATGCTATGGTATGATAAGGCCATATTAAATAATCATAAAATAATCTATATCTGCTATCCGTTTTCGGTTAGCGGATTTTTTGTTTTATGAAAACAAAGAGTCATATCTTCGCTTTTGGCGAGGTTATGGCTCTTTTTGTGTTTTGAAAGGAGATTTCACAATGGAAAAGAAGAATCTGTTTATCGACATGGACGGTGTACTTGCAGAGTGGCGTGAGGACCAAACAGCCAAAGACACATACCGAAAGGGCTATTTCGAAAACTTGCGTCCGTACAGCAATGTTGTTGGCGCCGTAAGACAAATCATATCTTTGTATCCGGACATTTCTGTCTATATTCTGTCTGCGGTTTACCCGGACAACAATCATGCGATTTCGGAGAAAAGATGTTGGCTGAAGAAATATTTGCCGGAAATTGCGGACGAAAACATATTTTTTGTTGACTGCGGCTGCAGAAAATCCGTTATTTGCCCCGGTATGTCGTTCGACGACGTGCTTTTGGACGATTACAATGCAAATCTTGACGACTGGAAGCAGCACGGCGGCACGGCTGTCAAGGTATACAACGAAGTTAATTCTCCTGTGAGTACCTTCTACCAAGTGATTAGCAAGAACGACCATCCGGACGCTAAGGACTATGTAACGATTTTATCCTGCGCCCAGTATTGTAAATATCGTGATGTTGTGCCTCTCTTTGATGGGGGAAAGTGGACTTTAACCCCCCGGAATTGCACCAGCGACGGTTACAAAGAAGTTCGCTTTCTTTACCCAAATGGTATCTTCGGCTGCGCTGATGTCTACAGCCCTTACGGAGTTGCCCCGGTGGTTTTGTTTTCGTCAAAGCATCTTGAATTGAGCCGCCAAACCCGACTCGTTGAGATTAAAAAGCCGAAGAAAGAAACATAAGGAGTGATTTTGTGAGAAGTGAAAGCATAATTCTTAACAAACAGAAAAATCTTGCTGAAACATATAAGTATAAGCCCTTACCTCCACTGATTTCAGTACAACAAAGGCAGGAATACTTGGATGCTCTTCCAGAAGGATTTGATGTTGACGGAAATAAAAATTGTAATCTTTATTCAAAAGGCGGCACATTGATAGCAACAGGGTATAACAGAGTTGTTATTGGCGATTATGGCGCTTTTGTTGAGTTCGATAAAACTCAAGCAATAAAGCAAAATATCAAAGTAAAAGTAGGGCAGGAGTATCGCTATAATGACAAACAATATTCCGAAAATGTAAAATATCTTTGGCTTACAGCAAAGGATAATTCTGATTGTAAAATTTACTTTCAGAAAAAGACTGTAAATTACGCAGATTACAAAAAAGGGATGTTTTACATAAGCCCTTACGAAGTAAAAATTGAGGTAAAAAAATAAAAGGAGCAAAATATGAAGTTTAATACTGCACAGGAAATGCTTGACTTTATCGACGGTAAAAACGGCGATGTCAGCCACGACCTTTACAGCCCGAAAGCAGAAGTTTATGTTTTCGGCTACAATGATGCAGGCTCAATAGCAACATACCACATAACCGAAAAGGATGCGATGGAGCTTTCAGACCTTGCAAACAAAAATGACGATTATTGGTGCGCCTTCCTCGGACCCGGCGGCGAGATATGGGATGACCCGTCATATGAAAACTTTAGCGAGGGCGAGATAACTAATCTTGACCGCTGTGAAGAGCTGTTAGAGTTTGGTGATTGGGTCGATACACGTGATTTTAATAAGTCGAGCGGGGTGGTAATGTGAAACGCAAACTTTCACCTAAAGACGAATTGAATCGTCTTGTGTACGAACTTATGGATGACCGTGACCGTTGGAATGAAATTTACGAAAACGGAACAAGCGACCCATTCTACTGCGACGGTGCTAATCTAAACCTTGTGAGAAATCATATAATTTACGGAAAAAGACAAATTAAGGCGTTCGTAACCGAACATCCCGAATTGACAATTCCGGAAGAAGTCAATAGTGTATTTGACCCGGATGAGGTCCCGGATAATTATATGGCAAACCCGGAAAAGATTATCAAAGAAGCAAAAGAAAACCTTGCGCTTTATGAGCGCGACGAAAATTATCTCTACCTTCTATCTATCAACAGGGAATTGTCTAACAAGGAAAGAGAAAAAACATCAATATCGGCAGTTTTGGGCTATCATAACCGCTTGGTTGAGGCAATCGCAAATAACGATTTAGTCTTAATGAGGCTGCATCGAAAAGGCAGCACATATCAAAAATCTTTTAAGACTTGTGCCGAGAAGGTTAAAAAGTGCATTTCCGAAAGAAAAGATGATGAGCAAGAAAATGTTCAGTTGTCGTTGTTCGAGTAGGATATGCCGTTCAATGTAACCCGTAAGACAGCTTTTTCTGCTAAGAAATAGTTTATAACTTAGAAAGCCAACACCGTTCGGTGTTGGCTTTCTTTTTTCGCATGGCAAATCTTTTCGTTTTCCGTCCATATATAAGTGTAAACAAACAAAGTATGTTTAAACTGGTGAAATACCTTGCACCTATATTATAGTATGCTGATAAATCACAGTTGTAAAATTGCAGTAAAACTGCAGTAAAACTAAAAAATCAATTTTTAAAACATCGAAAAACAACGCAATATCAAGGACTTTCGGGCATCAAGGAAAAATCAAGTCTTGTCACTCCGACCATAAAAGGATTTAGCGTAAGCTAAATCCTTTTTTAGTTTTATTAGCTTTTGTTTTTGTAGAATCTGAAAGTAAGATGTGATAAAATAATAATTATTGTTGAGCGAAAGTAATTAGCTTTTTGGAATATATTGTTGCATTTCCCAAAAAAGCTCGTTTGGTTTTTGCTTGTTGAAAAATACTTACATCGTAACAGGTGTTCAGTATAATTAATATATGAAAACGTGAAAGGGGTTAAAAATTATGAGCAATAAAAAAGAACGTCGCAGAATAGTAAAGGAATTGCTTGACGTTACGGATAAGGAATTTACGGATGAGGAACTGATACATCAGCTTATCAACACCGAACTTTCAAAGGATTCGGATAAAACCGACAAACTCACTTTCGGTCAGCGTGCGGCGGATGCTGTTGCGCGTTTTGCCGGAAGTTGGGCGTTTATATTCAGCTTTATAGCTATAATGGTTATTTGGATGGTTCTGAATATAGTACTTAAAGATAAGGCTTTTGACGCATATCCGTTTATCCTTTTGAATTTGGTGCTTTCTTGTATTGCGGCAGTACAGGCTCCGCTTATTATGATGAGCCAAAACAGGCAGGAGGCTAAGGACAGAGAGCGTGCGGAAAATGATTTTAAAGTCAATTTAAAAAGTGAACTTATAATCGATGATTTGCACAGAAAGATGGATCTTGTTCTTGAAAACCAAAAGAAGATAAATCGCCGCCTCGATCTTTTGGAACAGGCGGAAAATATAAGTCCAGAGCAAAAAAAGAACATCGTTTCTTCGTCGAAAAAAACACTTCCGCAGGATAATGATTCTCTCACATAAAAGTATTATATTGAGCAATGAGATTTTTTGTGGGTGAAAAATTATGACAGAAAAGGATTATTTAAAACAAATTGATTACGTTATCGAATCGGGACCTTATACAGACAGTTGGCAATCTTTATGTAAACATAAAACACCGGAATGGTATAAGAATGCTAAATTTGGAATCTTTATTCACTGGGGAATTTACAGCGTACCTGCATTCGGCAATGAGTGGTATTCGCGTGAGATGTATGATAAATCAAAGCCGGCATATCGGCACCACCGTGAAAAGTACGGTAATCAAAAGGACTTTGGATATAAGGACTTTATACCGATGTTCAAAGCCGAAAACTTTAATCCCGAAAAGTGGGCGGAGCTTTTTAAAAACAGCGGCGCAAAATACGTAATGCCGGTTGCTGAACACCACGACGGCTTTGCCATGTATAATACCGAGTTTAATCGTTGGAACAGTGTAAATATGGGACCGGAACGAGATGTTCTCGGAGAACTGAAAACGGCTGTGGAAAATGTCGGACTTGCCTTTTGTGCGTCAAATCATCGTGCCGAACATTATTTCTTTATGAATATGGGCAGAACGTTTGACAGCGATGTGTGCGATGAAAGATATGCCGACTTTTACGGACCTGCTTATTATTGTAAGGAGCTGTCATCCGATAAAATGGGTGTAACGGCATCAAACTGCCGTTCTGTACCTCCGACGGAGGATTTCTTAAAAGATTGGCTTGTCCGCATATGTGAGCTGATAGATAAATACAAGCCGAAAGTTGTTTACTTCGATTGGTGGATACATAACAGGGCGTTTAAACCGTATTTAAAGAAATTTGCGGCATATTATTATAACCGTGCCGCAGAATGGGGAACCGAAGTTACTATAAATTATAAGCTTCAGGCTTTTGCTCCGGGAAGTGCTACGTTTGACGTTGAACGGGGAGCTTTGACAGATATTTCGCCCGTACCGTGGCAGACCTGCACTTCAATAGCAAAAAATTCATGGGGATATACCGAAAATAACAAGTTTAAGTCGGCATACCATGTTATATGCGATTTAATCGATATTGTAAGTAAAAACGGTGTTATGCTTTTAAATGTCGGCCCGAAACCCGATGGCACGATTACAGATGAAGAAACTGCGGTTTTGAATGAAATCGGCGATTGGCTGAAGACTAACGGTGAGGGGATATACGATACGGTTTCGTGGAAAACCTTCGGCGAAGGAAAAGTCAATACAAAGGACGGGTCCTTTAAGGATAATAAGACAAAAAAGTATACCGAAAAGGATTTTCGTTTTACATATAAGGACGGAGCGGTCTACGTTTTCCAAATGAAACCGACACATGACGGTGTAATAAGAATTAAGAACTTTAATAAGATAACGCAGGACGCAATTGTACATTCGGTAAAGCTCCTCGGTAATCACTCACCGATAATAATCAGCCGAACCAAAAAATATATGGAACTTAAACTTATGGAAATTCCGCAAACGACCTTGCCGTTATGCTTTAAAATTGTTCTTGAATAAAAAGAGTCTCAATGATTGCTTATAGCAACCGTTGAGACTTTTTTTAGCTTATTCGGTAATTTCGGCATCCTTTGTAAGTCTGCCGTGGTATATAGCGTTTGATATATTTGTCGGTGATAAAAAGACCTTGAGCTGTTTAAACTTTGTATCAAGCTTATTATTACTGAACGGTATGTCCGAGAGGGAGTATGTCGTAATACTGTTTCTGAGCTCGGTAGTTGAAATAGACGTGTCATTTTTAATCGTTACAGTCTTTTTCTGACCCGGAAGCAGGTCAAAAAAGTTATCGCTGAACGGCAAAGTGCTTTTGCTGCTTTCAACTTTGACAAGGCGAGCATATTTGTCGGATGACACAGTAACATTCAATCCGTCTGCCGTTTCCTCAAAAACGGTTTTAAGCTCGGCTTTTGGCAAGCGAAGCTCGTTTTCGCGGCAGAAAAGAACAGTTTTTTGCTGAATAAGGGCACTATTCTCATAAAGTCTTACTGCAATGCCTGTTCTTTTTTTATCGTATTCCGAGCAAATGAACGGAACATTTAAATCAAAAACAACTGAATTTTTTACGGCACCGACGGTTAATGTCCTTTTGTTTGTTTCAAGAGTTCCGTTTTCAAAATCAAATATTTCATATTCCGCATCGACTGTTTTGCTTTCGTTTAAATCATTCAGCACAAAAACACGTATATAGTCGCTTGTATTCTCAATCGATATGCTGAGCGGCGCGTTAAAGTGCTTTGCACCGTATTGTAAGGCTTTGTAATTGCCATAGTAATCAAGACTAGACCAAGAGCATACACCCCAACAGTCATTAAACTGCCAGTACATTGAACCGTTGCATCTTCCCTTGTTTCTGCGCCAATGTTCGGTGGCATCTGCGATACATTCGTTTTGCGTTACCTGTGACAAATAGACATAATCCTTGAAAACCTTTGGTAAATTAAACCTTGACGCAATATAATATATCATTTTGTCATTGCCGTTGGCACATTTTTGGTGAGATTTAAACACATCGCTAGAAAGAGAGTAGTCGGAAGGTTTTGCAAACTTTTCGATAGCCTTCATATCAGGCAGGCTTTCAAAGCCGAATTCACTGCAAAAACGTGTCATACGTTTGCGGTAATAATTCATCGGCTTCAAACCGTGCCATACGCCCCACAGATGGGTGTCGCCTACATTGTCGCTTTCTACTCCGACGTTATGAGATTCACCTACAGGCGAACCGGGTGTGTATGGAGTGTTTTTGTCATATTTTCTTATTTCGGGTTCAAGTATATGATAGAAGAATTTCTCGGTCCATTTGACATACTTTTGCATATGTACCCAAGCCATATGCATATCCTCAATTTCATTGTTGCCGTTCCATACAGCGAGAGAGGGATGATGACAGAGGCGTTTTACATTGTATTTAACCTCTTCTTTTACATTGTCAAGAAAGTCATTATCAAAGAACGGATAGGCTTGACAGGCGAATTGAAAATCTTGCCAAACAAGTATTCCTTTTTTGTCACAGAGATTATAAAACTCGTCGCTTTCGTAGTATCCGCCGCCCCAAATGCGTATCATATTTATATTTGAAAACAGGGCTGTGTCAATTAAATATTCGAGCTTGTCGGAAGTAAACCTCGTTATGAAACTGTCGGGCGGTATGTAATTTGTGCCCTTGATGAAAAGAGGGACACCGTTTAATCTGAATTGGAAATTTCTTCCGTATTCATCTTTTTCTCTGTTTAATTCAATTTTTCTGATTCCTATTTTTTTAGAAGTGGAATCGACTTCTTTGCCGCCGGATACTACTGCTGCACTTATTTCGTACAACGGCTGCTCTGCTTTGCCGGATAATTCGTATGTCCACCAAAGCTCGGGATCGGTTATTGTAAAGTCATCTTCTGTGCCGCTTTTTTCAAGTGTGCTGCCGTCCGGCAATATAACCTTTAACGAACATTCGTAATCTTTATATGCCTTTATATCGGCTC
>UMBO01007586.1_pt1 | contig 10494 bp, 5 predicted proteins | sample 1964021 | NCBI WGS metagenome assembly UMBO01 (sample SAMEA4835947, study PRJEB28245) | human gut metagenome | biome: gut microbiome; material: fecal sample | place: Denmark | collected 2008 | reverse complement strand
TACGTTTCCCGTTGATAAAAGATAAATTCCAGTTTGTCGAACTGGCGAAATACAGAAAACTATATAAGAATAATCAACAGGCAGGTGGTCTTATAATGAGACTGCCTGCCATCTTTTATGCCTGCAAGTGCCATTTCTCAAGGGGGTGTTCAAATGACCCCCTTTGAACACCCCTAGGGGAAATAAGGTTAAATTGTATCAAGTTCAGTGTTCCAACGAATGATAAGTAGGCAAATGCGTAATTGCAATAATGCCCCAAAAACACTGTAAATAATGGACTTTAAAATCTGACATATGCAAATAGCCTAAAAAACATTATAATTTGAAATGTATAATACAAGTGTCGTTGAAACCCAATTAACGATAGGAGAAGATTATAATGTCTGCGACAAGGTTAAAAAGTATTCCGAAACCACCAGAAAATAAAAGAGTGGGGATATATTGTAGAGTAAGCACATCTCATGATGATCAAATGAATAGTTTGGCAAACCAGGTAGGAAAACTCATGCAGGATGTAATGCGTAAAGGTAATTTTACACTTTATGATGTTTATGTTGATGTTGGTTCAGGCTACGGAAATTATGAACGGAGAAATTTTGAAAGATTAATAAAGGATTGCCATGATGGTAAAGTGAATTATATTCTTACAAAATCTGTAAGCCGTTTTTATAGGGATACGGTTTTTTTATTAAAGAACATCAGAGAGTTAAAGGAAATTGGAGTAGAGGTTTACTTCCAAAATGAAAATATAAGTTCGTTTGATGGAGAAGCAGAATTGCTTTTGGCTATAACAGGTGCAATTGCACAATCAGAATCTGATAATAAAAGTGAAATAATCAAATGGGGAATAATGAGAGCAAAGGAGAATCCAAATTCTAAAATGAATAATAGAGTATTTTATGGTTATGAGCATGATGAGAATGGAAAGCCGATAATTAATTCAGAGCAGGCAAAAGTGGTTCGTAAGATTTATCAATTATATAATGAAGGTTTGAGTGTAATCAAAATTATATCAGAGTTGGAAAAGGAAGAAGTGTTAACGGCTCGTGGAAATAAGAAATGGTCAAAAAGAGCCATTGACGTAATTCTTACGGATGAGAGGTATACAGGGGAAAGAAGAACAGGCCCAGTTCATCGTGTGAATATTGAAAAACTTCCATATCCTCCTATTATAAGTGCATCAGAGTTCGATGAAGCACAGGCTAATAGAAAGGAACGGAGTAATGTGGTAACCACAGATGATGGAAAGAAGAGAAAACCTGTGAGATACAAAAGTGTATAGTTAGCCTACTTTTAAGAACGGCTGTCCGAATACTGTTTACCAGGGCATAAAAGTAAGCGGAATATGAGAATATTTAGAAAAGCCTTGAATTATGGGCATTTGCGAAGGGGGTTCAAATGAACCCCCTTTGAACACCCCTAGGGGAAATAAGGTTAAATTGTATCAAGTTCAGTGTTCCAACGAACCAATACTCCTGTGGGTATTATCCGTATTGTGACAGATGCTACTGTACATTATCAACGAACTAAAATACTAATAAAAAGCATTGTAAGTAATAAAGATGTGTGGCGTTTATGTGTAAGCATAAAGTTCATTTGTATGAAATAGAAAGTAACAAAGCCAGAGCGAGGAAACCTCGCTCTATGCCGATATCCAGCGCTAATATGACAAATAAAAGAAAGGGGAAGATTGCCTATGGAGAGAACGATTAGTGCAATGATCGGAAAAGGTTTTGTGAACCATAATACCGGAGCATTTACAGCTAAGAATGTAGATAAAAACAGAAGTGCTGATAATGTAGAATTTTGCCAAGAAGATATTAAGCAGGTTTATCTCAAATTATTTGATGAAGCACTGGAACGATATAATGCAAAACAGAAACGGAAAGATCGCGTGATTGATAATTATTATGAAAAAATCAGGAGGGGCAAGCAGGAAAAGTTATTTCATGAAGTGATATTTCAAATCGGAAATAAAGATGATATGAATGTCAAAAGTGAAGATGGATTGTTGGCAAAAAGGATTTTAACGGAATTTATGGATGAGTTCCAAGCTAGAAATCCTAACTTGTATATATTCTCGGCACATTTGCATATGGATGAAGAAACACCGCATCTGCACATTGATTTTGTACCATATATTACAGGAAGTAAGCGAGGACTTGATACAAGGGTATCATTAAAATCTGCACTAGCGGCAGAAGGCTTCACTGGTGGCACTAGAGGTGCTACCGAATTAAATCAGTGGATTGCATCAGAGAAGCAGGAACTTGCGACAGTTATGGAACGATATGGTGTGGAATGGGTGCAAAAGGGTACACATGAGAAGCATTTGTCGGTGCTTGAATTTGAAAAGAAAGAACGAGCAAAAGAAGTAGCAGAATTGGATAGCCAGAAGCAGGAAATAACTTCTGTGGTTGCACAGCTTGGGGAAGAGGTTTCTGTAAAGAAACAGGAATTACAGAATGTTACTATAGAAAAGGAACTGGCAGAAGAGGCTACGCAAAGGGCAAAAGAAGAAGGGGCTGTGGCACAACAGGAGAAGAAAGCATTGCTTGCAAGTAATCAAGATTTGAGGATGGAAAATGCAAGGCTTGAGAGTCGCAAGGATAGACTTCGTATGGATAATCATGATTTGAAGCAAAAGCAGTTACAGTTGCAGACCGATAATGAAGAACTGGAACAAAGGCATGAAGATTTACAATATACGAATAGTAAATTGGAGAATGTGAATGATCAGTTGTCCGCTGATAATTATTCTCTGAAGCAAAGGAATGATGCGTTGCAATTGGATAATCAGGCACTAAGACAGAAATACAATGATTTGCAACAGAATAATGATCAACTTGAAAAGCAACAGAATGAGCTTAAGAGCCATATAGAGCAGATGGTGCAGTCGGAGCAGTTATTACAGCGTGATATAAGGAAGTATGATGAAGCACCGGAATGGCAGTTGCCGGAACAGGGAGCATTTGCAAGTGCTAAGTCATTTCGGGATAAGGTAGTCATGCCATTTGTGAATAAGCTTAAAACACTGATAAAGAATCTGACAATCCAGTGTGTAAGGCTAAAAGAAGAAGTAATACAGCTTCGAAAGGAAAAGAAGAGATTGTCAGATGATGTGGAGTTTTACAAGGGCAAGATTAAGGATATGAGTGATAGGACAGAGCTGTTGCAGGAAAAGGCTGATGATCTGGAGCGTGTGAAGAGATATGCCGGTGCAGAGCAGATTGATACGATTATTTGTAAGGTAAAGGAACAGGAGCGTACAGAGCAGCAGATAAGGCGGTATGACAGGTCTTATGGGACAAGATAATGGGAAGGATGGATTGATGATATGAAAGATAATCGAATGGATAATATCGTGGAATGTGCTTATAACATGGATAACGGCTATGTTGAGGTGTGGTTTACAGATGGGAATATGTTGCGGATAAAGTGCGAAGAAGTGGAGGCTGCTCTGAGGACAACAGAGCAGTCACTGGCGAAGCTTCATAAGCTGTTGGATAACAAGCCAATAGAGTATGTGGCAATGGCTTTGTCCGGGGGAATGCAGGCATATTGTGATATTGAGGATGAGATGGTTAAAGGAATGTTTGGGACGATTGTGCAAGGGTATAACAATTTTTGGATAGTAGATAAAAACACGAATATATTATATAATGTCAATAGTTTAGTATCTTGTAAAAGTTGATTATTAAAAAATGATTCATATATTAAAAATAATTCAGCTTGATTAAAAGATTGTTTAATAAATTGTAGAATAATATTTCAAAGTTAGGAGGTTTTTATGAGATTTGATAATGAGGAACTGTTTAAAGAATTAGCAAGGTCATATGGGATTAATTTATATTTAGGGGCAGGTTTTTCTGTTTATGCGTACAATGATAATGATGAAAAATTGCCATTAGGTGATGAGATAAATAAAAGATTGATAAAGATGTTTTCATTAGATAATAGCCGAAATCTTAATTTGAGTAGGACATGTCAAAAAATAAAAATTAATAATTCGGATATTTTAGAAAAAAAATTAAAAGAAATATATACGGTAAAGAATTTTGATGAAGACTATTTTGAAATTACAAAATTACCAATAAAAAATATTGTGACAATTAACATAGATAATTTGTTGGAAAAAATATATGAGTCTCCGAAATCTGCAATAAATATATCCGATACAGCAATTTATGGTTCACTAGAAAAGGAGAAGGTTGTGAGTTTGTATAAATTGCATGGCTCAGTTACATATCCTGTTGGAAGTAGAATGTCGTTTACAGAAACAGAATTGACAGATCTTTTTATAAAAGATAATAAATTATTTGAAACAGTTTCATTCAAGCTTTCAACGGCACCTACAATTTTTTGGGGAACGAGATTGTATGATAGTAATACAATGCAATTGATATGTAACAGCGAGGCGTATTCAAAATGTTCTATGCAAAAATGGTTAGTTGTTTATCCTGATGAGGAGAATAAGGCAGTTATTGAAGATTATGAAGATATGGGATTTAATATTATAGAAGCCGACACAAAGGAATTAATTAGTTATCTTGGGAAACAGAGTTTTGCAAGGAATGAAGAGCAAGGTAAATATATATATAAGGAGTATAGAGAAAAATTTCCAACAAGTTTTATTTGTAACGAGTTAAAAAAGTCTGGTGTAAAACGTCCAGTTGTAGATTTTTTTGCAGGTGCAGAACCAGTAATTTCAGATATCGTATCAAACAATGTTACTAAGACATCTTATTACTCTGTACTATTAGAGACGATATTAAAAGGAAATATAACTCTTATTACAGGTATTCCTGGATGTGGAAAATCAACATTGCTAATGCAATTAGCTTTTTCAGATGAACTAAGTGGTAGAAAATTTTGGTTCAATAATATTATTAAGCAAGAAGCAGAGAAACTAGTTGATTTAGTAAAAGAAGACAAGAATGTAACTATTTTTATTGATAATTTGTATAGTAATGTAGATGCTCTTAATGTTTTGAAAGAAGCAGGGAACATAAAGTTAGTTTTAGCTGAAAGAGCTTTAAATTATGAATATGTAAAAAGGTTTTTAAATATATCATCGGATAGAATAGTTGATATAAGTGAACTTAATAAGAATGATATTCAAATGATATGTAAGTCAATGAATCGATCTAGTTCAGATGCATTTGATTTGATGGAAAAGAATCAAAATATTTCATTATTAGAAATAGTTTTTTATACTGCGACCTATACACAAATTCAAGAACGAATAAAAAGTTATGTAAATGACTTGAAAAATTATAAGGATAGTAATTTGAAAATCGACTTATTAGAGTTATTTGTGTTAGTAAATTATACAAGCTATTGTGGTATACCTTGTTCAATGGATATGATGTATTTTTATTTCTCTGATTGTATTGAATCGTATGAAGATATATTATATGCGTTAGAAAAAATGAATAGAATAATAGTAGAAAGTACGGAATACGATTTTTATGACAAAACGCAAGATTATAAGGAAATGCGTAGTAAACTATTTGCAGAAAAATCATTTAGTGTTATAGATGCAAGCATAATATCAAATGTTATGAACAAATTTTTGGACAAAGTAGGAAATCATATTATATATAGATATGATATTTTCAAACGTAGAGCATATGATGCTGACTTAACAAAAAAAGCATTTGATTTAAAAGAAGGGATAGAGTTCTATGAAAAGGTATTGAAAAACAATAAATCTCCATATGTTAGACACCAATATGCATTATTTTTACAAAGAAAAAATGAATATGATTTAGCATGGAAACAAATAGATCAGGCATATACAGAAAGTAAAAAGAAGATTTTTTCAATTGCAAATACGCATGCAATAATAATGTTTGAAATGAATATTGTTAATGAGCCAACAAGTGGACGTGAATTAGATATGCTAAAGAAAACAATAGAGAAATCATTTTTAACATTAGAATTTTGTATTACACAGGATGTTAGAGTGAATTATCATGTATTAACTTATGCGCGGAATGCTATTAGGTATTTTGAAAAATATGGTTGGGATAATTATGCTGAGCAATATGTAAATAGTGCGTTAAAACAATTAAGCATATTGTTAAATTCAGGAGAATATATTTATCAAGGAACTTTGAAAGAATTAAATAATTTGCAAAAACAACTGGATGACATAAAAAAGATGATATAATTATTGGTTCCATTTTGGCTCTAAAAATTTTAGATGAAGTACACAAAAATGCAAAATAGGATGAATATGAAGAATGAAATGCACAAATTTGTACCAAGAAACAGCCAGATAAATCTTTCCGCCCAAGAATTCGATTAAAAAGGTAAATCCCTACAAAGCCTGTATTTATGGGCTTTGTAGGGATTTTTTAGATGGCGTTGGGTACGATTTGGGTACAAAAATATTGACCATTTGGAGGATAATGCTAAGTGTGAGTTTGTTTACTGTGTTGTGGATACAGTTAAATCTTCAAGAGATTCCCCCAAGACCTTATTAACTCTGTTTTTCACAAGAGAAAAACTATTTCCAGCTTTTCTGATCAATCGTTGTACTAAAGGCTCAGTCAGGCTCGTATTTGACAACCTTGAAAAAGAATGGGAACCTATGAATTTAATTTTCAAAGTTTTTCTTCAATATCTTTGATAGATGTATGGTCTTCTGTTTTCCATTCGATTCTTCCGTTTGCATTTCTTCCCATAACAATAGCAGCTGCCAATGAAGGGCTGGTAAAGATATAGTCTTTTGTAAAGCAGAAGTTTGAATCAATGATTCCCTTTTCAATAAGAGAAGTACGTAATTTGATTAGAGATGCAGACATACTGGGCACGGTACTGGAAGCAATTTGGGAATCTTTAAAAACTGCAAAACCATCGGGAACAATAACACCTTTGGAGCTTGCACCTCTTGCTCCCTTAATATAAAAGAGTAACTGTTTAGGTCCAGCTTTGATTGAGGAATCTTCGATGGAATCAAAAGTTTTATATCCCAAAGTGTTTACAAGTAATTTTGTATTACTAATAAATTCTGAAAGCATAGCTTCATCGTATTCTGAAATGGATGAACATGTAGGAATTGTACTGTTTAACACGTTGGCACGACCGGTATCCTGGGCGATATTGTAAAATTTATTTTCAAGGTACTTTACATGTGCTTTATTTAGTAGGTTATCTTTACTTATTACTGCGATACAGTCGTTCCAGTAATCTTCTTTGAGATGCTGTTTGAGTCGTGTGAACATTTTTTCGGCTTCACCTACATAGACCGTGTCAAAATTGCTTTCATCTTTACCGAATAAGAAGTATACGCCAGTGTTTTCCGAATCATCTCGTTTTGCAAATTCTGAAAGCTCATTTCGAGAAATTTTATATATACGGCCATTCCAATTGGAAAGTTCACACATGATACGACCATTCGGATTACCATCAAATATATACATTTGGATTGTTTTGCTAAATGCCATAGTATTTACCTCGATTTTTGTTTATAAGTGGTGTTTCTGCTTTCGCTGCAGAGGTTACAATGCTGGATGCTTATAACGATGAGCATTTGTTGAAAAAAGTATAGCATGTGGGAAATGTTATAACAATAAAAAGCTAAACAATGTAAGTTAATCAAAATCATTTTAGAATCCCTCCATAATTTTTACAAATCTCCCCATTCCCCATCTTTTATGATAAAATAAATCATACTATTTGAAATGGAGGACAACTATGATTCAGGATAAAACGCAGTTAGTACGTGACGGATTGGAAACTGCATATATAGATGGCAATATTGCATCCGAGATATCATATAAGCCAGGTTTTGTTTCGAATAATCACAGAGAAGGCAAGAAAGTCATTTCGGTCATAGAGGATGAACTTCTAAAATGTGATAAGTTTCAGATAAGTGTGGCATTTATTACTTTGGGCGGTGTAACACCGCTTCTTCAGACGTTGAAAGAGCTTGAGAGAAAAGGGGTTCCGGGAGAGATATTGACCTCAAACTATTTGGATTTTAGTGAGCCTTTGGCTTTGGAGAAATTGCATTCTCTGAAGAATATAAAGATTAGAATGTATGACACAAGATCTGCTAACAACGGCTTTCATACAAAGGGATATATATTCAGAGAGGAAGAAATATACAGGATCATAATTGGCAGCTCGAATATTACTAGTGCTGCACTCACGACCAATAGAGAATGGAATACGAAGCTTGTCTCCACGGCACAGGGAGAGATGTCAGAGGATATATTAAGAGAATTTGACGAGTTATGGAACTCAGAATATGCTCTGGACTATGATGTGTTTTATGAGGAATATAAGCAGAGATACGATATAATCAAAGCTCAAAGGAAAATCGCTTCAGAGGGAAATATTACCTCATTGGAGAGATATAAATTAAAACCAAACAGCATGCAGGTGAGATTTATTGCTAACCTTAAAGCTATATTGGAGAATGATGAGAAGAGAGCACTTCTTATAAGTGCCACTGGTACGGGAAAGACTTATGCGTCGGCATTTGCAATGCGTGAACTTGGATTTAAGAGAGTGTTATTTCTTGTTCATCGAGCGTCACTTGCTGTACAGGCAAAGAAATCGTATCAGAGAGTTTTCGGCAGTACGATTTCTGTAGGGGTGGTTGGTGCTGGCTATCATGAATACGATAGAGATTATATATTTGCCACTGTGGAGACGTTAAATAGGGATGTGCATTTGCAAATGTATGATCCAGCCGAGTTTGATTGTATTATTCTGGACGAGGCCCACCATAGCTCGGCAAATACATATCAGAAGGTTATGAATTACTTTACTCCACGTCTATTCCTTGGTATGACAGCTACGCCTGACAAGAGGAATGACAATGATTCTGGGGAAAATATTTATGAGATATTTAATCATCAGATAGCCTATGAGATTCGTCTGCAGCAGGCAATGGAAGAGGACTTGCTGTGTCCATTTCACTATTTTGGAATTACTGATTTATCCGTTGTACAGGATAGCAAGTCAAAGAATCTATCAGAAGAAGATTTTAATAAATTGGTATGTGACGAGCGTGTAAAGCTTGTTATAGAGCAGTCGAATTACTATGGTTACAGCGGAGAACGTGTAAAGGGCCTGATATTTTGCAGCCGTAACCGGGAGTGTAAGGAACTTTCAAAGAAGTTCAACGAATTAGGATATAGGACAGTTGCACTTAGTGGTGAGGACTCAGAGATGGTTAGGCAGGATGCGTTTGAGAGACTTGCCATGGATGAGAGTGACACAGCGGCAGATAAGACTCCTATAGATTATATTTTCTCTGTGGATGTCTTAAATGAAGGTGTTGATATTGTCGAGGTAAATCAGGTCATCATGTTGAGACCGACTCAGTCACCAATTGTTTTTATACAGCAATTGGGAAGAGGCCTTCGAAAAGCAGAGGGGAAAGAATACGTTGTAATCCTTGATTTTATTGGAAACTATAACAACAATTTCATGATACCGATTGCCTTATCAGGAGATAGAACATATAACAAAGATAATATCCGTAGATATGTCATGGAAGGTGAACGGATGATTCCTGGTGCATCTACGGTTCATTTTGATGAGGTTAGCAGAAAGAGAATTTTTGCGTCGGTTGATAACGCAAACTTTAGTGATATAAGGCTTATCAAAGAGAATTATACGAACCTCAAGAATAAACTTGGACGTATTCCCAGATTGAGGGATTTTGATGAATACGGCGAGATGGATGTTATTCGAATCTTTGATAACAACAGTCTCGGATCGTATTATAAGTTTTTAGTGAAATATGAGAAAGAATACAAGACTCGCTTGCCAGAGGATGAAGAAAAAATAATCGAATTTGTTTCTAAGAAATTGGCAAATGGAAAAAGAATTCAAGAACTTCAGATGTTGAAAAGAATACTTACATATGCCCGGGGCCTAGCTAAATTGGGTTTGTTTGCTGGCCTTTCAGAGGATATGAAGAAATATGGAAGAGATGTCAGTCAGGAGCAGAAGGAAAACATTGTAAATGTTATGACTAATGAATTCCCGGCTGGAGCGAGCAAGAAAACTTACGCGAAGTGCGTGTTTATTGAGAAAAAAGAAAACGATTATTGCCCAACAAAGTCATTTTTACAAATGCTGTCAAATGGCGAATTTTATGATATCATTCAAGAACTTGTTGAATTTGGTATTAGCAGATACGAGCGTGATTATAGTAATACATATGATCAGACGGACTTTGTTTTGTACCAGAAATACACTTATGAGGATGTATGTCGTCTTCTCAATTGGGAGCAGAATGAAGTTCCGTTAAATATTGGTGGATATAAATATGACAGAAAGACGAAGACATTTCCTGTGTTCATCAATTATGATAAGGCAGAGGATATTAGTGACACCACGAAATATGAAGATCATTTTATTCCGGGTTTCAGGGATCGATTGATAGCTATTTCGAAGTCTGGCAGAAGTTTGCAGTCAGAGGATGTACAGAATTTCCTTAAAGCGAAGGAAAAAGGAATTCATGTA
>UMBO01019033.1_pt1 | contig 11777 bp, 8 predicted proteins | sample 1964021 | NCBI WGS metagenome assembly UMBO01 (sample SAMEA4835947, study PRJEB28245) | human gut metagenome | biome: gut microbiome; material: fecal sample | place: Denmark | collected 2008 | reverse complement strand
CGGCGGTAATCAGCAGAAAGCCATCATCGCCAGAGAAGTGGAGCAGGATTCCTCTCTGATGATCTTCGTACAGCCCACCCGTGGACTGGATATCGGTGCCATAGAGAATATTCACAAACAGATCATTGCGGAGAGAGACAAGGGCAAGGCAATCCTTTTAATCTCTCTGGAACTGGATGAGATCATGAACTGTGCGGATACCATCGCCGTTATTTATAATGGAAGCATACAGAAGATCGCCAAAGCCAGTGAACTGACCACCAATGAAGTGGGTGAGTTCATGATGGGCGTTAAGAACAAGGAGAAGGAGGCATAAGACCATGAAAAAGATGACAAAATTCTGGAATGCAGTAAAGATCCCTCTTCTTGCAATCCTTTGCAGCCTGGTGGTGGGCGGTGTGATCATCGCCGTGACCGGTTCGAATCCTTTCAAGGCTTACTACGCATTGCTGCAGGGCAGCGGACTGGCACCCAAGTCTTCTTATGCAAGCTATAAGAGCATGCTGACAGACTTTATGAGTTATGTGAACTATTTTACCCCTATGATCTTTGCAGCACTAGCGGTAGCAGTAGCCCTGCGTGCGGGACTGTTCAATATCGGTGTCTCCGGACAGATGCTGGCAGCGGGGTTCACCGCAAGTATCATTGTGGGCTACAGCAGTTTAAATGCTGTACTGGCAAAGCCTCTGGTAGTGATCATCGGTCTGATCGTCGGCGGACTGGTTGGCGCATTGATCGGCTTTTTGAAGTATCGTTTTAATATTAATGAAGTTGTTTCATCCATTATGTTAAACTACACGTTCCAATATGTGATCAGCTTCTTTATCAATACCTTTTTCGTGGATCCGGTCTCCAGACAGTCAAAGGAGATCTCCAAAGCTTCCAGACTGACACTGATGGATACCGTGGTGGGCAATCTGAAAATGGATATTCCGCTGGGAATTATTCTGGCTTTGCTTATCGTAGTGGCAGTGTGGTTCTTATTAGAGAAGACGAGATTAGGATACGAACTGAAGGCTGTGGGCTATTCCCGCAGTGCCGCAAAATATGCGGGTATTAAAGTCGGCAGAAGCATGGTGCTGTCCATGACGATCTCCGGTGCCCTGGCAGGACTTGCCGGTGTGACTTATTATCTGGGCTATGTGGGTTCCATTCAGCCCAAGGTACTGATCAGTACGGGATTTGATGCTATCGCAGTGTCATTGCTTGGTAACAACAATCCTTTCGGAATCGTATTTTCCACCATGCTGATCACTCTGATCAGTAAAGGCAGTACTTACATGAAATCCGCTGCCGGCGTGGATGCGGAGATCGCATCGGTTATTACCGGAATTATTTTGTTGTTCAGTGCATGTAATGCATACATCAAATGGAAGATGGAACGAGGAAGAAGAGAGAAAACGAACAAGACAAAGGAGGACAAATAAATGGATATTGTGATCATTGACGGGTTATCCTTTGCATTACCTTTATTTATTATGGCAATCGGCGGTATTTACTGCGAGAAGTCCGGTGTGACTATGTTAGCCGTGGAAGGACTGCAGGGTTTCGGTGCCTTTATCGGAGCGTTTGTGGCAGTTGTAGTTGCAGGGAATTTCTCCGGAGATTCTCCGGTACCGTTCTACATTGCCATGATCATGGCGGCAGTAGGAGGAAGTATCTTTGCACTGATCCATGCGTTGTTGTGCCTGAAGTTTAAAGCCAATCAGGTGATCAGTGGTGTGGTAGTCAATATTCTGGCTATGGCACTGACAGCATATTTGACCAAACTACTCAACAGAGTGGTATTTGGTGCCACCTCCGACAAGTTTGTACTGACCGTATCTTCCAGAATTACTATCCCGGGAATTTCTAAGATTCCGGTGCTGGGAGCTATATTTACCAATCTGTATCCTTTTGAACTGGTGATCGTGGCCGTGGCGTTTATTGCATGGTTTGTAATGTACAAGACACGCTTCGGTATGCATCTGCGTGCCTGCGGTGACAATCCTCATGCGGTGGATGCAGCCGGAAGACAGGTGGGACAGATCCGCCTGGCAGCTATCATGATCTGCGGAGCACTGTCGGGACTTGGCGGTATCTGCTTTGCATATTCTATTTCCGCAAACTTTTCTTCCAGTATCTATGTAGGTTACGGATATCTGGCAATCGCAGCGCTGATCTTCGGTAACTGGCGTATCCTTCCGACCCTGGGAGCATGCCTGTTATTCGGATTAGCCAGATCCGGCGGCTACCGACTGGTACAGGTATTACAGATGCCCAGCAGTTATCAGGATCTGGTGATGATCCTTCCTTACGTACTGACCCTGCTGTTACTGGTATTTTTCTCCAAACAGAATGGTGCACCGAGAGCTTTGGGTGTGATCTATGACAAGGGTGCAAGATAAATCTGCCGGAATGCAGATATTTGCAGAACGCGGTTTTACGTAACTTTGAATAATTACTACAAAAAAAGAGAAAGCAGAAGGCTTTCTCTTTTTTAGGTTAAAATATATAAGCTGAAAATGGGACTCGAACCCACGACCCCTTCATTACGAGTGAAGTGCTCTACCAACTGAGCTATTTCAGCGGACTAGGTTATTATATATGTTCTTGGGAATTTTTGCAACTGTAAAATTTATTATTTTAAAAGTTCGTTTCGAAGGACCGTAGATTATGTAGGAGACTGTAAGACGAAGATACTATCCTGCAGATCTTCGAAGAAAACATTATAATCAGTTGCGATGCTTTTTGCTGTAATGTTCCAGAGACTGGGTCAGCAGATAGAGAAGCATGGCAATGACACATAACAGTAAAATAGAACTGATCACCATATCCAGCTGGAACACCTGGGAACCATAGATGATCAGATAGCCCAGTCCCCGTTTCGCCGCCAGAAATTCTCCGATGATGACACCGACTAAAGATAGACCGATATTGACCTTGGTGGTGCAAAGCAGGGTGGGAACAGATCCCGGAAGGACGACTTTGAAAAAGATATCTCTGCGGTCTCCGCCCAGAGTGCGGATCAGAATCTCCTTTTCCGGATCCACCTGATGAAAGGCAGTGTAAAAGCTGATAATGGAGCCGAAGACTGCCACAGAGATCCCGGCGATGATAATGGTATTGATGCCGGTGCCCAGCCAGACGATGAACAGGGGAGCCAGGGCTGATTTCGGAAGACTGTTGAGTAGTACCAGGTAGGGCTCTAAAATCTCCGACAGCTTGTCAGAGAACCACAACAAGGTGGCAAACAGAAGACTGATCATGAATACTAACAGGAAACTTAAAATGGTTCCTAATAAAGTAATGCCAATATGCATCGGAAGAGAGCGCTCTGTCCACAGCTGTATCAGACACAGGACGACTCTGTGTGGGCTGGAGAAAAAGAAACTGTCGATCCATCGATAGTCTGCGCTGACTTCCCAGAGAAGCAGAAACACTCCCAGAAGAAAGATACGCAGAAAAGCAACCTGTCGATGGTGATTTTTGTGCTTGCGAAGATATTGTTCCTGGACCGTCAACAGTTGGTTATTTTGCACATTTTTAGGTTTCATCGGTTAATTCCTCCCAAAGTTGTTTGAAATAATATGGAAATTCCGGGGCGTTTCTGGCGGCGAGGGGAGAACTGTCCTGCAGGGTGAGCTGAATGGGAAGTGCCGCTTTGATCGTTGCAGGACGTGCGGACAGCACGTAAACCTTATCCGCCAGGCTGATGGCCTCCGACAGATCGTGAGTGACGATGATCATGGTTTTGCCCGCCTTACGGATCAGCTGACAGATATCCGAAGATACCATGAGGCGTGTCTGGTAGTCCAGGGCACTGAAGGGTTCATCCAATAAAAGCAGTTGGGGATCCAGGGCAAGGGTACGGATCAGGGCAGCGCGCTGCTTCATGCCACCGGATAATTCGCTGGGCCGCTTGTTCTTAAATTTTTCCAGCCCGTAATCGGACAAAAGTTGTTCCACATGGGCGATGCGCTCCGGAGTGAGGGCGTGGTGGATCTCCAAACCCAACGTAACATTCTGATAGATGGTGCGCCATTCGAAGAGATGGTCATGCTGCAGCATATAGCCGATACGGGGATAGTGAAGGGAACCGTCGGGGTTATTCACGACGATGGTTCCGGCCTCAGGGGCGAGAAGCCCGGCGATAATGGACAGTAGAGTGGATTTACCGCAGCCGCTGGGACCAACGAGTGCCACGAATTCCCCTTCCTCCACGGAGAAGGAGATATCTTTTATGGCACCGGTCTCCCCGGACAGCGTGTGATAGGAGTAACCTATATTTTTAAGTTCGATAAGAGCTCCCATAAAAAGGCATACTTCCTTAACATGAATATTTATAGTTATTGTATGAATTCCGATGGAAAAAGTGTTTTCTGTACCGGAAAGTGATGAAATTCACTGTATTGCATTAAAGTGTCGTTTGTGATATGATTAATTGCAATCAATGTCTGTGAGAAAAATTATCTGATAGACTACCAACGTAAAAAGATGGGAGAATGACCATGGCACAGTTATGGGGAGGACGTTTTACGAAACAGACCGATCAACTGGTATTTGATTTCAATGCGTCCATAACATTTGATAAAAGACTGTTTTACGAAGATGTCACCGGCAGTATCGTACATGCCACCATGCTGGCAAAGCAGGGGATCCTTACAGAAGAGGAGAGAAAGAGTATTGTCGAAGGACTGACCGGAATTTTAGAGGATGTGGATGACGGAACCCTGGCAATCGATGAATCTCAGGAGGATATCCACAGCTTCGTGGAGGCTACCCTGATCGACCGAATTGGAGATGCGGGGAAAAAGCTTCACACGGGAAGGAGCCGTAACGACCAGGTAGCACTGGACATGCGTCTCTATACCAGGACAAGGGTGGCAGAGACCGACGGACTCCTGAAAAAGCTTTTGGAAGTCATTCTGGATACCATGGAGAACAATTTAGATACCTACATGCCGGGCTTCACCCATTTACAGAAGGCGCAACCCATTACCCTGGCGCATCATTACGGTGCCTATTTTGAAATGTTCAAGAGAGACAGACAGCGCCTTGCAGATATCTATAAGCGCATGAATTATTGTCCTTTGGGAGCCGGAGCACTGGCAGGCACCACATATCCTTTGGACCGTGAATATACCGCGAGACTTCTCCGCTTTGAAGGACCGACGTTAAATAGCATTGATTCTGTGGCAGACAGAGATTATCTCATTGAATTCCTTTCCGCACTTTCCACGATCATGATGCATTTAAGCCGTTTCAGCGAAGAGATCATCATCTGGAATTCCAATGAATATCAGTTCGTAGAGCTGGATGATGCTTATTCCACCGGAAGCAGCATCATGCCCCAGAAGAAGAATCCTGATATCGCGGAGTTGGTAAGAGGCAAGACCGGAAGAGTCTACGGTGCTCTGATGGCGTTGCTTACCACCATGAAGGGACTGCCACTGGCTTACAATAAAGACATGCAGGAAGACAAAGAGATGGCATTTGATGCCATGGATACTGCGGCAGACTGCATCACTTTATTTACAGGCATGATTAAGACCATGAAGTTTTGCAAGGACCGCATGGCAAAGAGTGCCATGAACGGATTTACCAACGCTACCGATGCAGCAGATTATCTGGTAGGTAAGGGTGTGCCTTTCCGGGATGCCCACGGTATTATCGGCAGACTGGTATTGTATTGCATTGAGAAGGACACTTCTATTGATGCTTTAAGCTTAGAGGAACTGCGTTCCATCAGCGATAAGTTCGACGAAGATATCTATGATGCCATCTCGCTGAAGACCTGTGTGGAGAAGCGTCTGACCATCGGCGCACCGGGTGAGAAAATGATGAAACAGGTCATTGAGAAAAATAAAGTATACTTGAAAAATGATGCCATAGAAGAGTATCAACAGTCTTTGGAAGACAGACTTTCGTAAGATCAGGAAGGCATGTCTTTTCAGATAAAAAGGAAATGCATAGAGCTGAGGAGGAAATGAAAAATGAGTGAAAAATTACGTGTAGGTATCCTGGGCGGAACCGGTATGGTAGGTCAGAGATTCATCTCTCTGTTAGAGAACCACCCCTGGTTCGAGGTAACGACTATCGCAGCCAGCCCCAGATCCGCAGGAAAGACGTATGAAGACGCAGTGGGTGATCGTTGGAAGATGACGACTCCCATGCCCGAAGCTGTGAAAAAGCTGATCGTCATGAATGTCAACGAAGTGGAAAAAGTAGCTGCACAGGTAGACTTCGTATTCAGCGCCGTAGATATGTCTAAGGACGAGATTAAGGCAATCGAAGAAGCTTATGCAAGGACAGAGACCCCGGTGGTATCCAATAACAGTGCTCATAGATGGACTCCCGATGTTCCCATGGTAGTACCCGAGATCAATCCCGAGCATTTTCAGATCATCGAAGCGCAGAAAAAGAGACTGGGAACCACCAGAGGATTTATCGCTGTAAAGCCCAATTGCTCCATTCAGAGCTATGCACCGGTTCTGACCGCATGGAAGGAGTTCGAGCCCTACGAGGTAGTGGCTACTACTTATCAGGCAATCTCCGGTGCCGGCAAAACATTTAAAGACTGGCCTGAGATGGTAGGCAATATCATCCCTTACATTGGCGGCGAGGAAGAAAAGAGTGAAAAGGAGCCTTTACGTATCTGGGGTAAGATCGAAGGCGACCAGATCGTTCCCGCAACTTCTCCCGTGATCACCTGCCAGTGTATCCGTGTTCCGGTACTGAACGGACATACTGCAGCCGTATTCGTAAAATTCCGTAAGAAGCCCACCAAGGAACAGCTGATCGAGAAGTTAACTTCTTTCAGCGGAGAGCCTCAGAGACTGGGACTTCCCAGCGCACCGAAGCAATTCATCCAGTATCTGGAGGAAGACAACCGACCTCAGGTAACGCTGGATGTGGATTTCGAGAATGGTATGGGTATCAGCGTAGGCCGTCTGAGAGAAGATACCGTATATGATTATAAGTTCGTAGGTCTGTCACATAACACCTTACGTGGAGCGGCGGGGGGAGCATTGCTTTGCGCAGAACTTTTGAAAGCACAGGGATATATCACCAAAAAATAAAGGGTGAGTGGGGTTATGAACGAGTTACGCTATCAGCTGGATCTGATGCGCGCAATGAATCAGAAATTGAGCGCCAGGGAGAAAATGTACCGCCTTTTGTGCGATACCATGGATTATGCTTATATCTACTATTCTTTTGAGAAGAATACCGTCACGACGCTTGGGAAATGGGATGACTTTTTCGATTTCCAGATCCGGGACAGACGGGATTTTACCAAACTTTTAGAGATGGTAGATGAGCCATATGTGTTGCCTCTTAGGGATATGCTATTTTTGGAAAAGGGCGGTCAGGAGACTTCTTCTGTGGAATGCATGCAGAAAGGGAAGAAGACCTGGCTGCAGTTCTCCTGCAGGATATTCTATGAGGACAGCAGACCTACAGATCAGATCATTGTGGTACAGAATATCACAAAACAGAAGACGCAGAATGAAGAACTTCTCTATATGGCGTATTATGACGGACTTACAGGACTGTACAACCGGAACTATTTTGTACGTCTCCTGACGGAGTACCTGCGGCGCGCGAAGGAAGATAACCGGCTGGTCAGTGTGCTGGTCATCGATATTGATGATTTCCGTAAGGTCAACGACGGACTGGGAATCGTGGAAGGAGACGAACTGGTACAGCAGTTCGGATCTTTCTTAAAGGAATTCAACAGTGACAATGTGATCGTCTGTCATCTGACCAGCGATGTCTACTGTATGGCAATCTATGATTCCTGCGGTGAAAGAAGCGTGGAACACATTCATAAGAAGATCGTGAAGCGTACCAGAGAACCTTTTTATCTGGTGGGCGGACAGGTATTGAACATTACCGTAAGTGTAGGCGTTGCGGAATATCCGGAAGCAGCGACATCCGCACTGGAACTGATCAACTGTGCCGAGATTGTCATGTTCAAGGGTAAGTCTATGGGCAAGAACCGGATCCAGTATTTCGACACCCCGATCCTGAATGATTTCCTGAAAAATGTGGAACTGGACAGCAAATTAAAAGAAGCGGTATTTGATCATAACTTTATTCTGTATTATCAGCCCCAGTACTATGCGGGGAATCGGAAACTGCGCGGTATGGAAGCGCTGATCCGCTGGAAGGACGGCGACGGGAAAATGATCAGCCCGGCGAAGTTCATTCCGATCGCAGAGAAAAACGGCACTATTATCCCTATCGGCAACTGGGTACTGGAGCAGAGCATAAGGACATTTTCCGAATGGAGGAACCGGTACGGCGTTCCGTTCGTATTGTCGGTCAATATCTCCGCATTGCAGTACCAGAAGGAAGACTTCGTGGATTCACTGCTGAATATTATCCACAAATATGATGTGGCTCCGGAGGAGGTCGAACTGGAGATCACGGAGAGCATACTGATCGATGATTTCCGGGCAGTGACCGAGAAAATGCAGCTGTTAAAAGAATACGGAATCCGCATTTCCTTAGATGATTTCGGAACAGGATTTTCCTCCCTGTCTTATTTGAAGAAGCTTCCGATCAATACGCTGAAGATTGACAAATCCTTTACGGATACGCTGCTTACGGATTCCGCTACCAGAATCATTACGGAATCCATTGTTAGTATGGTGAAATCTTTAGGATTTGAATCCATTGCCGAAGGCGTGGAGGAAGAACAGCAGTATAAATATCTGCGTGCCATCGGCTGTGATGTCATTCAGGGATATCTGTTCGGAAAGCCGTTGTCCCAGGAGGAGATCGAACAACTATTACAGAAGATATACTGATCAGATGTAGCAGAAAGAATGAGGCTGCCATGTTAACTGGAAGGGAACAGGAAACAGCTTTTTTAGAGAATCATTATAAGAGACCGGGAAGCCAGATCCTGGTGGTATATGGACAGAGAGGCGTTGGTAAGACGGCTCTCTTAACCGCTTTTACGGAAGAAAAACAGACCATACGTTATACCGCTCCTAACTGTTCTTCCAGGGAACTGTGCTATCAGTGGGGACAGGAGCTTAGAGAACAGGGGAAAGAGATTTCATCGAACCCTTCCTGGGAAGAAGTATTACAGTGTGTATCCGGAAAAAAAAGTGATCGCAAAAAAGTTCTGATCATAGAGAATTTTCATTATCTGCTAAAGGGGGATCCCCTTTTTTTACAGGAACTGATCCGTTATCTGAAGGAACACAGGGAGGTTTCCCTTCTTGTGATTCTTACGACCTACGCATCCGGATGGGTGGAGAACAGCATGATCTCTAAAATAGGGAACCTGGCATTTTCCGTTAGTGGTTTTCTAAAGGTCAAAGAGCTGCCTTTTTCCGTAATGCGCCGGATTTTCCCTGTCGGGACGCTTCAGGAGCGCATAGAACTCTATGCGGTGTTAGGCGGAATGCCGGGATTATGGAAACTGTTGGATCTGTCAGTATCTGTGGAGGAGAATCTGACGAACCTTTTTTTAGAGAAAAACAGCTTTCTTCCGGAACTGATGATCAAATGGCTGGCGGAGGAATTGCGTGAGACCGCAGTCTATAATACCATCCTTGCCACCATAGCGGATGAGAAGAACGGCAAACTGAATGATATGTATGCCCGTACCGGATTCTCCCGGGCGAAGATCAGTGTCTATCTGAAGAATATGATGGAGCTGGAGCTGGTGGAAAAGGTCTTGCCCGGAATCTATGAGATCAGCAATTCTTTTATGCGGTTTTATTTCCGCTTTCTGTTCCCTCACCAGACCGCCTGGAGAAGAGATAACGGCAGAACATTTTATGAAACGTATATCCGGGAGGATTACAGTAACTTTGTGAGATCTGCATACCGGAGAATCTGTCAGGAGATATTGCAGACAGATTTTGGTACGGTGGAACTGAAGAAGGCGGCGCAGGGGAGAACATACTTTTTATGCAGGGATACTGCGGGGAAAAAGATCGCAGTGGATTATTCCGGTACGGTATGTTATACTTCGGAAGATTATGACGCGCTGCAGACAGCACTGAAAAGCATCCGGACGGAACCGGATGAGATAATAATATTTTGTGAGAATGGTTATGAAAATGCACTGGCAAAGAAAGTATCCGGGAAGGTACGGTTTCGCAGCGTAGGTGCGTGATTTATGACAGGAAGACGGTAATACGTGGGTAAAAATTTATTTATTGCAGAGAAACCCAGCGTGGCAAGAGAATTTGCCAACGCTTTAAAATATAATATGCGTTCCAAAGACGGATATCTGGAGTCGGAAGAAGCCATTGTTACCTGGTGCGTAGGACATCTGGTGACCATGAGCTATCCGGAGGTGTACGACGAGAAGTTTAAGAGATGGAGCTTTGAGACACTTCCTTTTCTCCCGGCAAAATTCAAATACGAAGTCATTGAAAATGCCAGGAAACAATATACCATCGTGAGTTCCCTGCTAAACAGAGAGGATGTCTCTACAATCTATGTCTGCACCGACTCCGGGCGGGAGGGAGAATATATCTATCGTCTCGTGGAGCAGATGGCTGGCGTACAGGGCAAAGAGCGGAAGCGTGTATGGATCGATTCCCAGACGGAGGAGGAGATCTTACGTGGGATCCGGGAAGCCAAGGACCTCTCAGCGTATGATAATCTGGGAAATGCCGCATATCTGCGTGCCAAGGAGGATTACCTGATGGGTATCAACTTCTCCAGGGCACTGACTTTAAAATACGGTAAGACTGTAAAGGATTATCTGAAGAGAGATCGTGCAGTGATCTCCGTTGGTCGAGTCATGACCTGCGTCCTGGGCATGATCGTGAACAGAGAGAGGGAGATCCGGTCGTTTACCAAGACTCCTTTTTACCGGGTGATCGGCAATTTTAAGCTGCAGGAAAAGCCTTTTACCGCAGAGTGGAGAGCAGTGGAGGGCTCGAAATACTATAATTCTCCTGTATTGTATAAGGAGAACGGTTTTAAGAAAAAAGAGGATGCCGAGCACTTGATCGGGGAACTTTCTGAAAAACCGGCAGGACCGGTGAACGTCACCGGCATCGAGAAGAAAAAAGAGAACAAAAATGCGCCGCTTTTATATAATCTGGCGGAGCTGCAGAATGACTGTTCCAAATACTTTAAGATCAGTCCGGACGAGACACTTAGGATCGTACAGGAATTATATGAAAAAAAGATGACCACTTATCCCAGAACGGATGCCAGAGTTCTGTCTACGGCAGTGGCAAAGGAAATCCATAAAAATATCGGAGGACTTCGTAATTATGCCCTGGCAGCACCTTTCGCCAAAGAAGTGTTAGAGCAGGGGACCTATAAAAATATAGCAAAGACCCGATATGTGAACGACAAGCAGATCACGGACCACTATGCCATTATCCCTACGGGACAGGGGCTGAACAATCTGGCGGGGCTGGCCCCTACGGCGGCAAAAGTATACGAGGTCATTGTACGTCGGTTTTTAAGTATTTTCTATCCGCCGGCAGTCTATCAGAAGTTCTCTCTTACATTGCAAGTAAAGGAAGAAAGCTTTTTTGCCAGCTTCAAGGTGTTGATACAGGAAGGGTATCTGAAAGTGACTAATTTCTCTTTCAAAAAGGAGAATACGGCGCTGAAGGAGGACAAAGAGAACGAGAACGAAAGTGCCGATGAAAAATGTGATGCTGAACTTACCAATCTTCTGATGCATCTGAAAAAGGGAGATACTTTATCCGCGGATACCTACGAGATCAAAGAAGGCGAGACTTCTCCACCCAAGCGATATACCTCGGGCAGCATCATTCTGACCATGGAAAACGCCGGACAGC
>UMBO01005769.1_pt1 | contig 11893 bp, 8 predicted proteins | sample 1964021 | NCBI WGS metagenome assembly UMBO01 (sample SAMEA4835947, study PRJEB28245) | human gut metagenome | biome: gut microbiome; material: fecal sample | place: Denmark | collected 2008 | reverse complement strand
GATGCCGCCACTACGGTCGTACCCATTCCTTCCAGCTTCTTATCCTCACTGGCACGCTTCCGGATCACCGTATTGGCTTCCTCGATCGCCTTGCGGAAGATCAGTGACGGATTCTTCTCGAAAGAATTCTCCATCTCATGGATCATGGTCTCCACCGTCACCTTCGACGCATAATCTCCCGCATTATGTCCACCCATACCATCTGCTACGATAAACACGTTGGGCAGGTTGCCCACCGGCTCTTCCGAGGTATAGATATAATCCTGATTGATATTTCTTTTCCTTCCGATATCGGTTATGGAAAACGTCTTGAGCACGTCAAACTTCCTCCTGTGAGAGTCCGTCCGGGTTCTGTGTCTCCTGCACATGACGGCGTCTTAACTGTCCGCAGGCGCCATCGATATCCCGGCCCATTTCCCTTCTAATTGTAACATGTATCTTTTTACTTTCAAGTTTATTTTTAAATGCCTGAATGTGCTTCATGTCCGACTGCACATAATCCCGCTCTTTAATAGGATTCACCGGAATCAGATTGACGTGACAGCACAAAGGCTTCGCCAGAGCGATCAATTCTTCGGCATCCTCTTTTGTATCATTCACACCGCCTACCAGACTGTACTCAAAAGTGATCCGCCGCCCGGTCTGTTCAAAATAGTACCGGCAGGCATCCATCAGTTCATCGATGGAATACCGGTTGGCGATGGGCATCAGTTTTCTTCGCTTCTCATCGGTCGTGGCATGCAGGGACAATGCCAGTGTGATCTGCAGTTTTTCCTCTGCCAGCTGTCTGATCCGGGGCACGATGCCGCAGGTAGATACCGTCACATTTCTCTGGCTGATATGCAATCCGTTCTCATCTGTTAACAGATGGAGAAATTTTAAAATATTATCATAATTGTCCATGGGTTCTCCGGTGCCCATGACTACCACATTGGAGACCCGCTCCTGCGTCAGTCTCGTGATGGCATAGATCTGATCTAACATCTCCGAAGGTGTCAGGTTCCGCTCCAGTCCATCCAGGGTGGACGCACAGAATCTGCAGCCCATACGGCATCCCACCTGGGAAGAAATACAGACACTGTTGCCGTGTTTGTACTGCATCCACACGCTTTCCACCACATTGCCGTCAGACAGTTCAAATAAAAACTTTTTCGTACCGTCGATCTTCGACTCCTGTATTCTGACAGGCTTTACACAGGTATATTCATACTTTTCCTTGCATTGTTCCCTGAATTTTGCGGAGAGACTGGTCATCTCGTCAAAGCTTCGCGCTAACTTCACATGCATCCACTCATACATCTGTTTTGCCCGGAAAGCTTTCTCTCCCATACTCTCCAGTTCGACCTTCAGTTCCTCCAGATTCAGGGATTTGATATCTTTTTTATTATCCATGTCTTATATCTCACGTTCTTCTGCGCAGCCTTGCAAAGTAGAATCCGTCGGTCTCATCCGTTCCCGGCAGAAGTTGTCTCTCCTCCTCTAAAACGAACGGAAACTGTTCCGTGATCCAGGCTGCCATGTTCTGATTCTCTTCTCTGTTGATCGTGCAGGTGCTGTACAACAGCACGCCGCCCGGCTTCACATACCGCCATCCGGCTTCCACGATCTGCCTCTGCAGTTCCTGGATAGACTTAAGGCTCTCCGGTGTCACATGATATTTAATGTCTCTCTTTTTGCCCATAACACCTAATCCCGAGCAGGGGACATCCATCAGCACCACATCCGCAGACGCTTCCCTCTCTGCGTCATAAACTGTGGCATCATGCACTTCCACTTCCACATTGGTGCGGTGCATGCGCTCCAGATTCTCATGTATCAAATCTGTCTTATATTCCGACACATCGCGGGATAACACATGTCCCGCCTCTTTCGTATATTCTGCCGCCAGGATCGTCTTACCTCCCGGTGCCGCACACAGATCCATAACAAAGTCTCCCGGATTTATTTTTGCTGCTTTTACCGCCAGGGCAGAAGACGCATCCTGTACAGTGAATTTTCCTTCGGCAAATCCGGGCAGTTCGCTGACGTTTTCCAGATTTTCCGCCAGATATACATAGGGAAGCTCCTTATGTGCGCTTAAGTGAACCCCTCTAGCCTCTATCTGTTTCTTAAGCTCCTCACGTTCCGCTTCCGACAATTCCAGGCAAAAACGCAGAGATACCGGATGAATCTTAAGCAGTCCCATGAGAAGTGTTTCCGTTCCCTCCATGCCGTATACCGGAAGCCACAGATTCACGATCCATTCCGGCATAGAATATTTTACGCTGAAATATTTCACGGGATCCGCAGGATCCGGCATGGGCATATTGTCCTTGCTGCGGGCAATACTTCGCAGGACGGCATTGACGAACCCCTTCAGAGTACGGAAGCCGCGCTTTGCCGCCAGCTTGCAGGCTTCATTACATACCGCACTGTCCGGCACTGTATCCATATACAGGATCTGATAGGTACTCATGCGGAGCAGACAACGGATCAGCGGCTTCATCTTACGGACCGGAACCGAAGAGAACCGGTTCAGATAATAATCCAGCTCCAGCTGTCTCTCTATGGTACCTTCCGTAACTCTCTTGATAAATGCCTTATCTCTGGGATCCAGGTAATCGTATTTATCCAGCACTGCTTTTATTAATTTATGGGAAAAATCCTGCCCCTTTTCCAGGTCCAGCAGGATCTCCACAATAATCTCTCTTGTATCGGTGGTTGCAGGCTTCCCCATGCTTAGTCTCTCCTTCTGCGGTTACCGCCATACAACAGGATCAGACGAAGCAGCTGTAATGCGGAGGATGCTGCTCCCGCTACATAGGTAAGGGCTGCCGCTGTCAGCACCTTTTTACCACCGCTTACTTCTTCATTACCTAACAGTCCGTATTCCTCTACCTTCACAATTGCTCTGCGGGAGGCATTGAATTCCACGGGAAGTGTCACCAGCTGGAAGATCACAGTCAGGGCAAATGCCCAGATTCCCAGCTGGATCAATGTCTGGTTCCAGCTGAGCAATACTCCTAAGAAAATCAGGGGAATACTTAAGTTGCTTCCGATGTTCACCACAGGTACCAGTGCTGCACGAATACTCATAGGCACATAGCCGTGGGCATGCTGGATCGCATGTCCGCACTCATGGGCTGCGACACTGACTGCGGTGACTGAGGTTCCGTTATAATTCTTATATGACAGTCTTACGGTATCCGTCCGGGGATCGTAATGGTCGCCGTCGTTTGCGTTCAGGCACTCGATCTGTACGTTATACAAGCCTTCTCTATTGAGAATATTCCGGGCAACTTCCGCTCCCGTAATTCCTCTCATATTCCGGACCTTACTGTATTTGCGCATGGTGGAGTTCACCAGTGCACTGGCCCCAAGGCATAACACCAGTCCGATCAATACCAGAAAATACGTGGGGTCAAAATAATAACCATATCCATAATAACCACCGTACATAGCAAAGTCTCCTTTCTTATTGCCTGGATTGTTTATCACTCTCCCAGGAGTTCTCCCGGCTGCACCTTCACGCCTAACAGGAAATCATGGGCCGTCATACGCTTTTTGCCTTCCAGCTGCAATTCCATGACCTTCAGAGCGCCTTCCGACGCTGCCACCTCAAATGAGTCTTTATTTACCGTAAGGATCGTTCCCGGGGTTTCTGTGTGAACCGTCACCATGGGAATCGCCTTCCAGATCTTTAACTGTTTTCCGCGATAAAATGTATAGGCGCTGGGCCAGGGAGTCAGTCCTCTGATCAGTCTGTCCAGTTCGGCTGCCGTTTTGGTGAAATCCAGTCTGCCCATTTCTTTGGTGATCAGTGCCGCATAGCAGGTTTTCGCATCGTCCTGTTTTTCCGGGGTCAGCTTTCCTGCTTCTAAGAGCGGCAGTGCTTCGGTGATCGCTTCTCCGCCGAGCACCATAAGCTTGTCGTGCAGTGTTTCAAAAGTATCTTCCGAAGTAATGGAAATCTTCTTCTGATACAGCATATCTCCGGTGTCCAGTCCGGCATTCATCTGCATGATGGTCACACCGGTCTCCGCCTCTCCGTCGATGATCACTCTCTGGATCGGAGATGCACCACGATATTTCGGGAGCAGGGATGCGTGGATATTCAGACATCCGTACTTCGGCAGATCCAGGATCTCCTGAGACAGGATCTGTCCGAAAGCTGCCACAATATAGACATCTGCGGGATATTTTTTCAATTCTTCAATAGCCTCGGGAGTCTTGATCCTGCGGGGCTGGAATACCGGGATGCCGTGTTTTACGGCACATTCCTTCACCGGCGGGAACTGTAACTGCCCGCTTCTTCCCTTTGCCTTGTCCGGCTGGGTCACCACTGCGGTGATCTCATGTCCCTGTGCGATCAAAGCTTCCAGAGCTCCCACTGCGAAATCAGGGGTTCCCATAAATACGATCTGCATAGCTTATCTCCTTCCCGGAATACTTATTCTTCTTCCTCGTCCTCATAGGTCATGTCCTGCAGAGGGCCTTCTGCCTTCTCCACATAGAGATGTCCATCCAGGTGATCCAGTTCGTGACAGATGGCTCTTGCCAATAATTCCGTACCCTCTACCTCAATGGGCTTCATGTTCACATCCAAAGCTACCGCTTTCACATAATTGGGTCTGGTCACGATACCAAACTTCCCGGGAACACTCAGGCACCCTTCCTGGCCGGTCTGCTCTCCGCTGCTCTCCACGATCCGGGGATTGATAAGAATATACGGATCCTCTCCGGTGGTGTCGATCACCACGATCCGCTTAAGTATGCCCACCTGGGGGGCTGCCAGTCCTACGCCGTTGGCATCATACATGGTCTCTAACATATCCTCGATCAGTTCCTTCGTCCGTGGAGTCATCTCCTTGACTTCCTTACAGGTCTTTTTCAGTACTTCATCTCCATATTCACGAATATTTCTGATTGCCACAATTATTACCTCCTATAATACGTTCACCGGGTCAAAATCGAATTGTATACTAAGCTGTCTTGGCTGCCACTGTCTCAGAGTCTCCTCCACACAGTCTTTTACCGCCACCAGCGTATCATACTCCGCATGCTTCGCATAGAACACATACCGGTAAATATCGTTGATCTTGCTGATATTTGCCGGGGTTGGTCCTAATATCTGCAAAAAGTCCATATTAGACTTTACCACATCTGCCAGCCTCTGGGCAAGTTGTTTTACGTTTTCTTCCTCTTTGCCATAGATCTGTACCGCCAGCATATGTGCCGCCGGAGGATATCCCGACAGCTCTCTGTACAGGATCTCTTCCTCATAAAAGCTCTTATAATCCTGGGCAGCCGCGCAGGTAATGGCATAATGATCCGGCTGATAAGTCTGGATCACCGCTTCTCCCGGAAGCACCCCTCTGCCTGCTCTGCCCACTGCCTGGGTCAGTAGCTGGAATGTCCGCTCTCCGGCACGGTAATCTGAGGCGTTTAAAGACAGATCTGCCGCCAGGATCCCCACCAGGGTCACCTTCGGGAAATCATGTCCCTTCACGATCATCTGGGTGCCGATCAACACATCCGCCTCACCGTTCGCGAAAGCAGACAATATTTTCTCATAGCTATCCTTCGTCCGGGTAGTATCCGCATCCATCCGTAGTGTCCGCACCCCCGGATACAATTCTTTCAATTTATCTTCGATCTGCTGGGTACCTGCTTTGAATCCCAGAATATATTTCGATCCGCACTTCGGGCATAGCTTTGGCATGGGCTGCATATAGCCGCAATAATGGCAGATCAGCCTTCCCCCTTTATGTTCTGAGAGGGAGACATCGCAGTGGGGGCATTTCATGACTTCGCCGCAGGCGCGGCAGGATACGAATCCCGCATACCCTCTGCGGTTTAAAAACAGGATGGTCTGCTGCCCCTTACTGATCCGGTCTGCCATCAGTTCCTGTAATTTTCTGCTGAAAATGGAACGGTTTCCCTCCTTAAGTTCCTGCCTGAGATCCACCGTGTGTACCGTGGGCAGTTCTCCGCCGGTCAGGCGTTTCGTCAGATGGAACAGCCTGTATTCTCCCTTTCCGGCGCGGTAATACGCCTCTAAGGAAGGGGTCGCCGATCCCAGCACTACACTGGCTCCGTACAGCTTCGCCACTTCCATTGCCGTCTCTCTGGCATGGTATTTGGGAGTACTCTCACTTTTGTAGCTGTTCTCCTGTTCCTCATCCATAACGATCAGCCCCAGATTTGGAAATGGGGTAAAAAGTGCGGATCTCGGACCTATGATCACATCGATCTCGCCTGCTTTTGCACGCTCGCACTGATCATATTTTTCTCCGGGAGACAATGTGGAATTCATGACACTGACCCGATCACCGAATCTCTGGTAGAACCTAAGCAGTGTCTGGTAGGTCAGAGCGATCTCCGGGATCAGCACGATCGCCTGGCGTCCTCTTTTTATCATCTCGCCGATGAGCTGCATATACACTTCCGTTTTGCCGCTGCCGGTGATACCATGGATCAGATAGGTCTGCCTCCTGCCGGCATCAAAATCCGTAAGCACTTCCGTAACGATGGTCTGCTGTTGTGAGCTAAGTGTATTGTGCTCCGCCTCCAAGGCTTGCATTTTCACCGGATTCCGGTAGCTTTCGGTACTGACTAATTTTGCCGCGCCCACTTTTATGATACTGTTTACCGTAGCGGCGCTGACGCCCAGTTTCCCGGTGACCCATTCGTAGGGAATGCTCTCCTGCTCCGACAGAGCTTTTAACAGTCTGGCCTTCGCCACCTGTTTCTTGCGCTCGCATTCTCCTAAGAGTGACAGGATCTCCTCTCTATTCATCAGGCGCACCAGCTGTCTGTGCTCCAGTTTCTTCACAGTCTGCTTCGCCGGCAGTACCGTCTTCAGGGCCTGGATCATGGTACAACCGTAATTGCGGCGGATCCAGGCTGCCAGTGCGATCATTTTGTCTTCCACACCGGTCTCTTTTTCCGGCAGTCCTGCGATCTCCTTGATCTTCTCCGGATCGAACTGACACTGATCCCCTATACTGACTACGTAACCTTTGATCAGACGGTTTCCATTGCCGAAAGGGATCATGACGCAGGCTCCCGGCTCCAATCTGTCCCGCATTCTCTCCGGCACCCGGTACTGAAATGTCTTATCCAGTTTTTCATGAGAGATATCTACAATGATATCCGCATATAACGTACGCAATCTGTTTTCCTCTCTGTTCACCGGAGTCCCGGAAGGCTGTCTTATAAATCCTGACCCGCTGCCGATCCGGGGATATGTCCCTCCGCCAGGATATCCCGGATCAGATCCCGTTCATCCATGGGATGCTTCACGCCTTTGATCTCCTGGTAGTCTTCGTGCCCTTTTCCCGCCAGCACGATGATATCGCCGGGTTCTCCGTGTTCGATGGCATAAGTAATGGCTTCCTTGCGGTCACAGATCTCCACATATTTTCCATCCGTCTTCGCCATACCGGTCTTGATATCATTGATAATATCCTGCGGCTCCTCGAACCGGGGATTGTCGGAAGTGATGATGGTCAGATCCGCCAGTCTGCCGCTGACCTCTCCCATCTCAAAACGACGCTGTCTGGAACGGTTGCCGCCGCAGCCAAACAGGCTGACCAGTCTGTGGGGTTCATACTCCCGCAGGGTGGTTAACAGACTTTCCAGTGCCATGGCGTTATGGGCATAGTCGATCAGCAGAGTAAATTGGTCAGAAACCTTGATCATCTCAATACGGCCCTTTACTTTTGCCTGTAATAGTGCCTTTTTGATAGCTTTCTCATCCACCTTAAAATGACGGCAGATGGCAATGGCTGCCAGCGCATTGTACACGCTGAATTTGCCGGGCATGGGTACTTCCACATCAAAATTCATCAGACCGGTCACATGGAAGGTCACTCCCAGTTCTCCGGGCTTGTGCACCAGCTGCCGGTTCTCGGCCCGCAGCATGCAGTGTTCTCCCATACCGAAGCTCTCCAGTGCACAGGTATGTCCCTCCGTCACTGCCTGCCAGTGTTCATCGTCACCGTTGACGATTCCCACCTTGCACTGTTTGAACAACAATCCCTTACAGTGCAGATATTCCTCAAAGCTTGCATGCTCGTTGGGACCGATATGATCCGGCTCCAGATTTGTAAAAATACCGTAATCGAATACAAATCCCTGGGTACGGTGCAGCATCAGCGCCTGGGAGGATACTTCCATAACTACCGTATCCAGTCCGGCATCCACCATGCGGGCAAAATATTCCTGTAACAGGTAAGATTCCGGCGTGGTGTTGTTCGCATGAATATGTTCGTCTCCGATGATCACCTCGATGGTTCCCACCAGTCCCACTTTATATCCGGCATTCTCCAGAATGGATTTCACCAGGTAGGTGGTCGTGGTCTTGCCCTTGGTACCCGTGATACCGATAACTTTCAGTTTCTCTGCCGGATGGCCGAACCAGGCTGCGGAGATAAATGCCATGGCATATCGGGTATCCGCTACTTTGATCACAGTCACATCCGCATCCGCAGGAAGCTCTATGTCCTTTTGTACCACCAGCACCCCGGCGCCCTGTGCAGCCGCCTGTGCGGCGAAATCATGTCCGTCAAAATTTGCTCCGTTAATACAAATGAACAGGCATCCCGGAATGACTTTACGGGAGTCATAGACTACAGCTGTGATCTCCCGCTCCAAAGTCCCTTGTACCGGTTCGTATTCCAGTTTATCCAGAAGTGTTTTTAATGTTCTGCTTTTTTCCATAAAGGTATCCGCCTTTCCCGAAAAATCTTGTTGCATACTTCTTTATATTTTACTCTTTTTTCTTAAAATGTACCACCCTTAAATTTTTCAGTGTCTTTCACATCTTCCAAAGTAATGCTATAATAAGGTATCTTTTTATTTTAAGGGGGGATTCTTATGAACGGCTTTTACGGATCCGTAAACGGAAATATCATCGGTACACTCTATTTTCTTATGTTTCAGTGCGCAGGTTTTCTGTACATCCGTCGCCTTTTTCCGCAAAAAGAATTAGTCTTTCGACTGCTTGTCGGCAGTGTCCTCGGTTCTGTTCTGCTACAATGGATTCCCGCATTGTTTGCCTTTTTCTTCGATTTTTCCCTGACCGCCCATGTGGCGGCTCTTATTTTCATTGCTGTGAGCCTGCTGCTTCTATATACCCTATATCATCCGGTCACGACAGCTTCCTCTCCGGTTCTGCATAAGGATTGCCGGCAACTGTTTTTTGAAAATTATGCTTTTCTTTTACTGGCAGGTATTACTTTTGTGTTATTTTGTGTTTTACTGTCCACCCACACCCTCCTGCCACAAGAAGACGGACTTCATGTAGGACAATGTACCTACGGAGATCTGCAGATGCATCTGGGAATTATCACAAGCATTGCCGATCAACAGATTTTTCCGCCTTACTACTCGATCTCTCCCCGGGACAGACTGTGTTATCCTTTCCTATGCGACAGTATTTCTGCCAGCATCTATCTATTTGGAGCATCTCTGCGCTATGCCTATATGCTCCCCATGTATTTCGCCTTTTTGCAGGTACTTGCCGGATTCTATGCCATCGCAGACACTCTTCTTCATGACCGCGCTAAATCGCTGACCGCGTGGATTCTGTTCTTCTATAACGGTGGATTGGGATTTATGTATTTTATTGACTTTAGCAGCGAAGGTGGTTACCGGATTCGTGATATTTTTACCGGCTATTACACCACTCCCACCAACCTGATTACCCGGAATATCCGCTGGGTCAATGTCATCGTGGATATGCTGCTGCCCCAGCGTGCCACCCTGTTTGGTTACGCGGTTCTATTCTGCGCTCTGTGGTTATTGCTCCGTGCCATCAGGAATGGGGAAAAAGACTTATTTCTCCCGGCAGGCATTCTCGCCGGAGCTCTGCCCATGATTCACACGCATTCCTTCGTCGCCATTGTTATTTTAAGTGCCTGCTGGATGCTGCTTTGGCTCTACCGCGCTATCCCTCATGCTTCAGCATCCGGACAGACGCACCCCGGAGCCATTCTTCTTGGCATCTTTACTCTCTGTATGCTCTTTTTTGAGATTCTGAACAAAAGTGCTGCTATCATCGCACCTGCATTACTTTTTCGTTTTGGAATTATCATTGCTGCAATGCTGGTCCTGTACGGATTGTCCCTGTTCTATCGATGCTTTTTTAAGAAAAAAACAGGTAGCTATACTCTGCGGGAGTTCTTAACTACGTGGGGAATTTTCTTTGCTGTCGTCCTTCTGCTTGCGGTTCCGCAGCTGCTGGAATGGACCTTCCGGCAGACCGCGCAAGGCAGCTTTTTATCGGGACATTTTAACTGGAGCAATCAGGGAGATGAATATCTGTGGTTTTACCTGAAGAACTGGGGAGCAATCCTGGCTTTATTCGTTCCCGCAATGATACATTGCAAAAAAGAAGATTTCGATGTGATGTCCGGCGCATGTCTGCTATGGTTTGTGGCAGAGATCATTTCCTTTTCCCCGAACACTTATGACAATAATAAATTTTTATATGTGACCTATGTATTCGTCTGCTGTCTCAGCGCCGGATACGGTATAGACCTGCTGCGCTCTCTGAAAAAAAGTTCCTCGCGTATCCTGTGTCTAGTCGGCATGATGCTTCTGTGTACCGTCTCCGCCGTACTGTCACTTGGCAGAGAACTGGTATCCGACTACACCGCATACTCTAATTTCCAGGTGGAAGCTGCCGCATTCGTAGAGGAAAATACCCCTGCCACCTCCTGCTTTTTAACCAATGGCAGACATGTCAATGAGATCTCCGCCCTGGCGGGACGAAATGTAGTCAACGGTGCCGGAACCTTTTTAGTATTCCATGGTCTCTATCATTCGGAAAACCTTACGGACTTCAAAAGCATTTACGAGGATCCTTTAAACGCGGCTCCCCTGCTTGTAAGTTACGGGATTGATTATATCGAGGTATCCTCCTGGGAACGGGCGGATTATGCCGTGGACGAGGCAGCTCTTTCCTCTCTGTATCCCTGCATCTTCGACAACGGAGAGATTCAGATCTACCAGGTCACTCGGTAGCTTTTCACTCCGCTGTGGGAAGTTCTACGGTATCACATTCCCGGGGCTTACCGAAGTTCTGGATAAACCCGATCACCTGTCCCGACAAGAGTACGGTAAACAGTGAATAACCGATCCGTCTCACCGGGATATAGCTCAAGGACATGACCAGCACGATCAGGTCCGACATCAGGTACACCCACTGGATCTTCCAGCCGGTGGCATGGGAAATGCTCATGGCCAGGGCATCGTCTCCACTGGGTGCTCCACCGATACGTACGCACAGTCCGGCGCCCACACCAACAAACAGTGCACCCACCAGGGCTGCCACAAGGGGCATGTCCGCCAGTCCGGGCCACAGGTGCGGGAATTGTTCGCAGATCTTATATGTACCGGAGAATCCCACCGTAGCCAGTGCGGAATAAGCGATGAATTCCTTACCCAGCAGTTTCCATCCCAGCACATAGCACAACACATTCATGATGCCGCCGGTGACCGCCGGGGAGATGCCGGTCCAGTGCTCCAATAACAGAGTTGCTCCCAGTACACCACCCTCGGTAACACCGGAGATGGAGTGTACATGATATAATCCAAATGCCAGAATAAAACTTCCCAATAAGGTTATAGCACAATTTTTTAATGTGATGTTTTTCAATGCTTCTTTCCATTCGTGAATCTGTGATTTCATTTTGTTCATTTTGTAATTTCTGTTCTTTCTATAATTTTATATTCGTATCTTTATGATGTCCCGCCTTTGATGCCTACGGATTGTTCCGTGCTGCGCACTCTCACAATTCTACCCTCTATTCGCATATCGTGGGATTATCATTCTTACATTATAACCACGGATATCGGTCTATCGTCAAGTCTTATCGGAGAATCGAAAAACCCCAGGTATAACAGC
>UMBO01004583.1_pt1 | contig 12317 bp, 10 predicted proteins | sample 1964021 | NCBI WGS metagenome assembly UMBO01 (sample SAMEA4835947, study PRJEB28245) | human gut metagenome | biome: gut microbiome; material: fecal sample | place: Denmark | collected 2008 | reverse complement strand
AGAAAAACAAAGATTATTATGGGAGGAAGAAGAACTGGTAACAGTATATAGAAGTCTATCAGATGAAAAAAGGAAGCAATTAAACATATATTTAAAAATGCTTGGAGAATATAACGGAAGAATAGATGATTGAAAATTATCCATTATTTACCATAGAAAAATCGCCGGATTTTGAGGGTAGGAACCGGCGATTTTTGGCATTCTGGTTATATATGAAAATTTTTTCTTGGATGTTTCGCAGTAAGAATATCTCGTTGTTTGGATAATGCAACGTGGGTATAAATTTCAGTAATATTAATAGAACTATGTCCCAACATCTCCTGAATATAACGAATATCCACATCGGCTTCCAGGAGACTGGTAGCGAAAGTGTGACGGAACATGTGCGGAGTGATATGAAGATCGATTGCTGCAAGAGATACATATTTATTAATCATACGCCGAACTGCCTGATCAGAGACGGGAGTCTGATTCTGGTTAATGAAGAAGACACCGTTGGAAGTACTCTTGTTATGGAAAGTATTGTGGTATTCCGCCAGAACATGAAGGACATCATCGTTCCCTATTTGCATCCGACGTTCCTTATTACCTTTTCCGTAAATCAGAAGGGACCTGTCGGACAAACTGATATCACCTGCTTTTAAGGAGCAAAGTTCGGAAATTCGCATGCCGGTTGCAAAGAGGAGTTCAATGATAGCTGCATCCCGTAAGGCATTTTTTCGCTGATAGGCAGTTGGGGCTTGCCTGCGACAGGTGTAGATTGTAGATAAAAATGATTCGACGGTGAGGAGAGGAATTATTTTTGGTAAAACTGTGGGTTCCCGGAATTTAATTTGAATTTTATTAAATGGATTTAAAATAACAACCTCCCTATATTCCAGGTAGTGAAAAAAGGCTTTTAATGATGCGATTTTTCTTTTGACTGTTTTTGGTTTGTATTTCTCATGAAGAGTAGAGATGTATATTTCCAAAATATTAGAAGATACATCAATTGGATCTGTGATTCCTGTACTTTTAGAGAATTGTCCCAAATCAATTCGGTAAGCTTTCAGAGTTTTGGAATCCAGCCTTTTTTGGTGCTCGCAGTGAGACAGATAGTTTACAATGTGTAGTTGCAGATTATTCATGTTGAAACTCCTTTGTATATTTATCCTTTGGTCTGTGATATGATTTAAATAATATCATCAAAACGTGAATGGATGAAATATGGAGAACAAATGATGAAAAGACAATATTTAAATGTATTTGCCAAACAGCAACAAAATATTAAAAAATATTTGAGCAGACTGGCACCGTTAGCTTTTTTCTATATATTACTATACCGTGTGGAGACTGTCAGAAAATTTTGCAAGGCGGTTATCTTATATCTGATCGAGGCTAAATTATTACCGGTATCGGTGGAGATTGTAAAGAATTCATATTTTGTAGGAGAAAAACTTTGTCTTTTAGAGCTTGTGTTGACGATAGCATCGGTAATAATGATGTGGGCAATTCGGTGGCTGAATGACTATCTAACGAAGCAGGAAAGCAAGAATATGGAACAGAAAAGCCGCATGGAAGAGAGTCTGTTACGATATCTGCAGGAAGGGACAGCCCCCAGGTGTTATCTGGTCACAGGAGAATGGGGATCCGGGAAAACATATGAAATAGACCGTTTCTTTGAGAAGTATTATAAATATTCTAATCGGAAAATATACAGAATTTCCTGCTTCGGTATCAGTTCTAGAAAAGAACTGATAGAAGAGATTAATAATACGATTGAGCGAGAAGACGATTCTTTTTATACATTTAGTATTCAGGCATTAAAATATATTCCGGTGGTGGGAGATGCTTTGTATAAAGTGCTGAAAAAATCTTACAGATATACTTCGGTACCTAAAGGATCGGTGTTTATATTTGATGATTTTGAACGGATCACTGCGCGTATGTGCATGGAGGAAAACAATATCAGGGAGACACATTATTCCCCACGTATGTATCGCCAGATCAGTACTGTAGATAGTGAAAAACAGGCTTTTTCTGCAATTTCCGATGGATTTAAAGAAACAGAGAGAGCTTTTGCTCAAATCAGAAATTTTTCCGACAGACAATTAGATAAGCAGGATTATGACAAATATATTGCCGCAGTGGGGATGATTAATGAATTAGTAGAAGTGTGCGGCATGAAGGCAATCATTATATGTAATTCGGATATGCTGGGAGAGAAGTTTATTTATGAAGTACTGCGAAGCAAACTAAATTGTATAGAGTATAAGAAGATTGTAACAGTAGAAGTAACCCAGACGGTCATGGATACGGTACTGCAGTCCATACATCTGGAAAATAAAGAACAGCAAAAAAAGATTGCAGATTATCTTAAATATTATGCAAGGAAGCCACTGGAAGGAGTTGTTGCTAATTCAGAATTTCGGAACATGAGATTGTATTGCGGTTTGCTGGAGGCATTTATCAATACAGCAGCATTATTTACGGAAGGGCAGCTTTCATTTTCTTTTTTGAATTCCCTATTGAACAGTATTATAATCGTGCATTTGTGTTATTATAGGAACTTGTTACAGAAATTGCAATATTATGAGAATGGTGCATACCTTCCGTTTTTATTGACAACATTTAATGACGTAGATTTATTACCTTATCTGATCCGATGCAATGATGAGACACAGGAGGTAGCCTGGGTGGATGTATCTGTGTCAGGCTACTGGATTCTGAATATGCGGAGACCTGAAAATGCAGGGAAAGTGTATGATGAGTGGCTTGGATATTCATATAGTGAAGTGGAGTGGAAGATAACAACTGGTGCCATCCAAAAACTTGAGAGTGATGAGTTTAAACTGGTGCATGCATTGGCATTTGGAAAACGGTATAAGGATGCGAATCGGGCAAATGAGATATTCACAGAGCATGCTTTGGAGGAATATGAGCTAACGACGGAACAGGAAGTGTTGGACGTATTGCAACTGGCGGAAGAAGTATTTGGAGACAAAGACTGGGGCGTTTACCGGAATATATTATTTAAAATCATAGTAGATAAATTCGGCAGGAAACATATTGCAGCTAAAACTTCATTGCAGAGGGCATTTAACTATTTTGTGGATAATACAATGACCAGAAATACGCCTTTCAGCATCTGATATTTTACCATGAATAGGACTTTAAATAGCAAAAAGAAACTCAAATGATCTGAAGTCCCTTTTTGCTGTTTAAAGATTAAAATACCGCAAGTCCCTATAGTATTCGTATAGAAAATTATAGAAAGAATTTTCATTTGCATCAGAAATCAAATTCATTTCATACATACGAGCTAACAGACGATTTATGAGTTTACTCAAGGGCTTTTTAAATACGGACTTAGAGAGATGGGAACAATCTTCTGCGTAAACAGTTCCGTTTACTTCGGCATGATCAATAGAATCAATATAAACTTTGTTTTTAGTCAAATAGTATCGAAGATACTTATGCATGGATTTGGAAGTTATTGAATACCAACAATCCATCTAATTCAATTTCGCTAGTCTATGTGACATACGGTGGTGGTACAAAAGGCATTTCTATAAATCGAAATCTGCTGTAAGGAAAACCGAGCTGCTATATTGCCGGAATAGGTGTATGATATAAATATAGGGTAGAACATTGTCAGAAACTGTAGAGCAAATGAAAGAAGGGAAAAACTGATAAAGCAAAATGGAAGAAAATTTTTTTGAAAATGAATTTTTAGAATATCTAAATAAAAATACTAATGGAAATTATAAGATTTTTGATGAATCGAAATCAGAATATACCTTTTTTGAAAATGAGTTAATTCGCAGTATTTCTGATATGGTAAAAGACTTAGTAAATAAAATGTCTGAGGGAAGGGGAATTTTGCCAGATATACATGTGTTTTGTGTAGAAAACGAATTAGTAAATGCATTTTGCTTCGTTACAAATAATCGTTATTATATAGGAATTCATTCTGCTACATATATCGAACTGATAAGACGTACACAAATCTTGGCGGATTATTTGGTACTAAATTCATATTGGGGTTATTATAAAAATAAAGAGGTAGTTGAAGTGCAGGCACTGTTATGGACCTATGCTTTTAAGATGATATTAGCACATGAATATATGCACGTCATATTGGGACATTGTGATACGATATGTGCAGATATGGCATTTATGTGGGAAAATGATAGTATTGAAAAAGAGAAGATGTCTGATAATATACCAATAATTGATTTGCAAGCTATGGAAATGTTCGCAGACGAGTTCTCTGCAATAGATGCTGCATGGCAGATATTGTCAATAGATAGGGAGGACATTGAAAAAATCAAGTATGATTTATTGAACTATTATTTAGCGGTATTATTAGTATTTTCAATTTTTGATGATTATAATGGGAACGGAGGAACGCATCCTAAGTTGGGAATCCGGTTACACTCCATAATATCAACCGTTGATGATACAATTATTAAGGGACTAAATGTTCCTGCTCCAGAGAGTCAAATGGAAAAAATAGATGTAGTCATTGATACATTTATGGAAATAGTCCAACAATTTCCAAGACTATTTTCTTATGATATTGTAACAGAACTGGGGCTAGAAGATTTTGATAAGGAATATATAGAATTGTATAATGCTGCTGCTGATATCGTCAAAATTACTAATTTAAATGCGGTGTATCCAATTAATGAATTTGAGAAGATGGATGAATCAACACTTGAACAATTGGAGGTAGAAAGGGAAATTTTGTGGAAAGCTCAACAGAATGGATTGAGTTATGAAGAAGCTTGTGAACAAATAGAAAAAAAGGTACGAGGAGCTAAAAATGAGAGATGAATGGATCAGTGTGTGTGGTAAAAAAACTGTAGTTATTGAGAAATTGCGGGAGGTGGGTTTTAGTGATCAAGTATCAGAGAAGCTGATAGATTTTTTGACCAAGGAGAAAAATATACTGTGTGAAGATGAGTTATATAGGATGGAGCAGATATATCCAAAAGGATCTGACAGCAAAATGCTAGGATTTATGATCATGGATTACAACTATTATCTAAACATAAGAGTTGGAACAGCATTTCTATTATCCCTATTTGTTGATAATAAGATAGGGTTACCTGTGGCTTCAGGATACTTGACAGTAAGAGGAATGCATAGATTATTAGAGAAAATTACAGAGACAGATGGAACAAAATGTATTCTTCTTGAAATTTTAAGAGCACCAAACAAAGAGGGTAAAGAAGATATATTAATGGATTTTAAGGGAGAATGTTGTAATAATTATTTGGAGTGTAACTTTCGCAAGGATAATAGATGTACATGTACGGCTATGAATGTAAAAGATATTATGGAACAATTATTTGACATGGGCATCTTAAAAAAAGAAGGTGGAATATATCATTATAGCACTTTAGGAAGTATATAAAAATTGTTCGATATGGGAAAGAGAATGGTTAACATGGCGATTCAGCAGCTAGGACTGATCTGCATAGACCAATTAGAGCATGGTCCAGACAAAAATATCAAAGCCTTTTCAAAAAGTAGTAATATGTAATGGGAAACATCATGACCGTGCAGGAGAAGAAAATTTGCTACAGATACGGTAATTATCAGGAGGAATAGGGAAATGACGCTGAGTGAATTACTTGATTTTCAATCTAATAGAAGCAGACTGGAAGAGATAAGAAGAAATAGAAGAAATATAGTACCATTTGTTGGAGCTGGTATTTCAAAAAGCTGCGGATTGTACACATGGAAGGAACTTCTTCATGCGTTAGCTGTTGATTATATGTCAGTTGATGAAATGAATTCATTAGAGAGCGAAGGAGATTGTCTTAAATACGCAGATAAAATCGTTGGAGCAGTCGGCAACTCAGATATGATTATGAAAAGAATACGAGAGATATTTTATAATGCAGAGATTTCCCTTACTGAGATGCCATATTGGCTTGTGTCATCATTTTCTCCTATGGTGGTAACTACCAATTATGATACTTTGTTGGAAGAAGCTTCCATACACTCATCATTAGGAATATTAAAACCAATATTGCCGTGTCTGGTTGGTCAGATGAATGAAGCAATCCAGATTAATGACAGATGTCTATTAAAAGTTCACGGATCGGTGGAAGAAATATCGTCATTCATTTTCACTTCAGAGCAATATAGAAGGTTTTATGGTGAAAAGGGATGTAGAGATGACAAATTGGTTCCGGCATATTTAATGAAAATTTTTTCTGGGAAAAAGGTTCTTTTTGTAGGGTGCAGTTTGGAAAGCGATAATGTTCTTGAAATTCTGCAGGAATGTATTGAGAATAATAGCGCTGTATCGCATTATGCCATTGTGCCATATCCCTCAAATGCTGATAAACAGATTAGAAGAAAAAGAGAACTGTCAAGGCTTGGCATCGAACCAATTTATTATCCTGAAGGAGATTTCCAGGCTGTGAAGCATCTATTAGGTTATATAGCGGAGGAAAATAATTTTATTTCATCATTCAAGTCTATTTTGCTTAATAATTTTAGTGATGATGAGATAAGTGGAATTCAGTTGCAAATCATTGTTTCGCTGTTAAAAGAAAGTTTCTATTGTACGGCTTTAAAATATCCACAGTTACTTGACATGGATAATATGAAAAATGACTTCTCCAAGGATATTTTGGAGTTTATTGGCGTTTTCAGAAGACAATCAGATACACTTCTTGATATTTGTATAGATGCATTCAAAGCATATGTCAGAAGCGGATATATACGTTGTGAAAATGAAGTAGTTACTTATTTTTCTGAACAATTTGAGGATAGAGTATTAAAAGAATCAGAAATAGAAATGCTTTTACTGAAAAAGTGGGCAATTAATAATCATTTGTCAAGCAAAGAGGTAAATGAATTGGCATGGATTACTAAGCTGTCCGACAGCGAGATTAATAAATATGCGAATGACTTATTACAAAAACTACAATACAAAAATGGAATGAGCTTTGCTGAACTTTTCCCTGTTTATAATCTGGCAAAACAGTTCACTTCTCTTGTTTCAGAAAGAATTGACTTTGATATCAGAATCAGATTGCTCAATTCGATAGGCGCTTTTGGCACTTATTTTCATGATGGGGAAGCCGCGCAGAGATATCTGGAGAGAAGTATTCATGAAATTGAAAAAAATGGGAATACGACGAAAGAATTGATGCTTTTTAAAGCAAAATGTTATGCGAATCTTGCAATAGCCAGGTCATTGAGTAATACTGATTTAGTTTCCGTTTTGGAAGCAGCGGAGAAGGACATATATCTTAAGCAAAAGTATGGTGAAAATTCACAATTATATAGTAGGTCATTAAACTTTTACGCTACCGCATTGAAAGAAATTGACCCATTCAAGGCTTGCAGTATATATTTTGAAGTGGCAGATATAAAGGAAAAATTAGCGGCAGGAGGACAGAATAAAGAACTTTTGGCATCGTGGGCAACAACGGTGTTCAATATTGGACTTTTAGCCAAGGATCTTGAAATGTATAATCTTGCGTATAGGATAATATGCTACGCTAATAGGTATCGTTTTGAAACAGTTGACTATTGTAATAGAGATTATTGCAGTTCGGTTAATGTGTGTGCTGAATTGGAGATGTTTGTACATAGTAAGCAGAATCTGGAATGGTTGGTTAGAAGTGTAGAAGCCAGAGTAGATCTTCCGGAGGGATTTTCTGAAACTCATGCGCATACATGGTATATTTGCGCTTATCATTACTATCTTCAAGGAGAGTATTCCACTGCTATTAAATATATTCACAAATCTGTCAGAGCCTCTAAGAAGCCAGGGGCACTTGTCGATTTCAGACAGGATATGCGAACCCAATTATTGTTTGGGGATATTATGGCTGCTCAGGCAAAGTTAGAAAAAGCAAGTATGGATGAGGCAGAAAATATCTATAAAAACATTATTGTAAGTTTGATATCAATGTATGGAGAAGATAGCTATTATCTGATTTCACCATATCGGCATTTGCTACAAACAACCAAAAGAGAAAAACAACACGTTCAATACAGCTGTGATTACAGTAGGCTCATTGATAAGTATGCAGTGCGAGTGAAAGACCTGGAAAATCAACTGGAAAAGTATATGTCAGATAGAGGCGATAATCTTTTGCGTTTGACAAAAGGGGAATAGGGGGAGCAGACTGAAACTAACAAAAGAATCAGGCAAACACCAGAAAATCCTGAGTTCCAAAAGAAGAACAGTTGAAACTTATCAATGAGTGCCGAACCAGTGGTATGACAGATATTGACTGGTGCCGCGAACACGGCATTGCTGTCAGCACTTTTTACTACTGGGTAAAGCAGCTTCGAAAAGAAGCTGCTCAGATACCGGCACCTGCCTATGGTCATTCTGAGAATCCCCGCCCCAAACAGGACGTGGTTCCCATTGACATAATACAGGAACGATTCCCGGTACAGCATACTCCGTACCTTGACAATCCTCATACATTAGAGATCATTCTTGGATCTGCAACGATACGCATCACCAATGAAACAGATCCACAGCTGCTTTCCAGAACGCTTCAGATTCTGAAAGGGTCTGTATGTTAGGCGATATTTCAGGGCTGGAACGGATCTACATTGTCTGCGCTTACTTAAATCATAAAAGCATTAAAACGTTGGAGAAAAAAATAGCGTCTTATCCCGCATATCGGGAATGCAATCGTTGGCATATAGATACCTGGATAGCGCAGGGAAGAGAGCCTGGCAGGCATCACGCAGCGGTTTGACCGGATGTGGATTTTCATCGTGGAAATAGGTGTAGCCATCTATTTCTACGTAGGAAATATAGTTAAATAGAAAAGGATGGAGGAGAATACAATGGGAATCAGGGAGAAGATGGCTAGTGCTAAAAAAGCAATTGGATTACACAGGGAATCCCGGAAGCAGAAGTAAAAAGCATTGTACAGCTGGCGAAGATATCTGCACAAATCGAAAGATGCAGATTGGACATGGAAATGACGCAGGAAGAATTTTTGGATTAAGCATAAATGAGCCGGAATTCCAGAGTGTTGATAACAGAGTTGCGGCACAGATGACAATAGATTTTGAGGTAGAGATCATACAGGCAGAGGAACAGAGATGTAAAATAGAAATTTCTTTGGAAGGTGCATTTTTGTCGGAAGCAGAGCCTATAGAGGATGAGTTCAAACAACTGGTTGCTATTAATGGTGCGGCTGCAATTATTGGACTGGCACGAGGAAAGTTGGAAGCTATTACAGCCAATATATTTAACAATGGGAAAATATCCATTCCGTTTGTGAATGTATTGGATTATTATCGTGGGCAGTAAAAAAGAAAGAACGGGAGTATCCCAAAGACTAAAACATTTCATATGCCACCGCCACGCCGAACAGCCACCGTCCCTCTTCATTGGGATGGATGGAATCCGCCAGATACTCTGCGGCATTATCAGCATTCCACTGCAGTATCTCATTAATATTCAGGAAGTCAACGCCCTCCGCGGCAGCGATTTCTTCTGCGGCAGTAACATAGTCTGCCAATACGTTACCTTCGTCTCCCTTCGGGGCGGTACCCTTTTCAAAAGACAGAATATAGTTAGAAGAGATCACGAGAATATGGGCATTCGGATAGGCATCCCGCAGGGTGCGGATGCCGTTTTCGAGCCCGTCACAATATTTTTCCAGAGGATATCCCTCAAAATAATCATTCAGACCATAGTTGATGACAAAGCACAGTTTATCATCGTCGGGCAGTGGGATACTTGATGTGCTCAAAAGGTTTTCGACGACCTCATTAAAGGATGCGTTTTCCCCATTGCTCCGGGTAGCGGAGGAGCCGCCGACAGCGAGGTTATGTACTTTGGCACCGGTCAGGGCACCGATGACTCCGGGGATGGAGGCAAAATCCTTGTAATTGCCCATGACGCTGTCACCGAAAAATACGAGATCGTAATCGGACAGGTCGGGATAGGTGGCAGGGGAAGAGACCGCCTGCTGCACCAGTGCGGAAAAATGATCCAGACTGTTGTAGTCTTCCGTATCCCGGTACTGCATGGCGCCGCTCAGTATTAACAGCATGGTGGAGCGGGCGGCGACAGCATTTAACTCCCTGGGAGTGTCGTAAGCAGCGGGATTGGAAATGAGCCACTCTTCCTGACCCGGAAAATACAGAGTGACATTTTCTCTGGCGGACAGAGGGGCAGCCAGCACACGGATCACATTGCAGTAAGTGTCGAGATCACCGTCAGCATGGGACTGCCAGTAGGCGAGGGAAGGTGCAGAGAAAATAACGGTGAATTCCGCACCGGCATAGGTATCTACGTATGCCAAAAGTTTTTCTTCCAGGGAGGCAGAAAACTGCGCATCCCGGTGCAGACTGCTGTCCCACAGGAGCAGAGGATCCAGCATCAGGAAGACATGGGTGACTTCGTTATCGGAGGAAAAAGCTGTCTCCAGGTAGTCGGACAGATCGGAAAAGGAGGCAATGCGATGGGAACAGCCTACGGCATCATAGCCCATATAGGTTGGATAGATATCCTCGGGAAATGATTCCGGTGCACACATGGAGAAGAAGACCCCCTGGTAAGATTCCTGCTGCAGACGGGCAAAATCCGCGGAGCGTTTTGCAGGTTCCTGTATTTTCAGGTAAAGAATTCCTGCGCCTAACAGCAATAACAGCAGAAAAACGGTAACAATACCAAGGATGAGTTTTAAGGGTGATCTATGTGTTTCCTTCATAAGAGTATGCGGATCCTTTCCGAAAGTAAGTGCAAAGTAAATACAAAGCAATTCGTAGTAGAAACAACTCTATTATAGCATTGTTGTTTTTCTTACCGCAATATGTTAAGATAAATCAGTATACAATGAAAAGGAAACAGCTGATAAGCATTAGAATCCATAAATAATACAGAGTATAAGACAGCGGACAGGAGGCAGCTATGGAAGAATTAGCTATTTTTGGTGGAAAACCTGTAAGAGAGAATAAGATCTTCTACGGAAGACAGTATATTGATCAGGCAGATGTGGATGCGGTGGCAGCAGTAATGACCAGCGATCTGATAACCTGCGGACCGAAAGTGAAGGAACTGGAGGAGCATCTGTGTGAACTGACCCATGCAAAATATGCGGTGGTGGTATGCAACGGTACGGCAGCACTGCATCTGGCAGCACTGGCAGCAGGATTCGGCGAGGGAGATGAGGTTATCGTAAGCTCCATCACTTTTGCGGCATCCTCCAACTGTGTACTGTATGCAGGGGCTAAGCCGGTATTCGCAGACATCGATCCCGAGACCTATAATATCGATCCGGCATCGATTCGCAAGCTGATCACCCCGAGGACCAAGGCTATTGTTGCAGTAGATTTCACCGGTCAGGCAGTGGAACTGGATGAGATCCGCGCAATCTGCAAGGAGCACAATCTGCTTCTCATTGAGGATGCGGCACATGCCATTGGCACTACCTATAAGGGACAGCCGATAGGCAGCCTGGCTGATATGACCTGCTTCAGCTTCCATCCGGTGAAGACAGTGACTGGCGGAGAAGGCGGAGCGATCACGACTAACGATGAAAAGCTGTATCGTCATCTGATGAGATTACGTACCCACGGTATCACCAGAGATCCGGAGGAAATGGTACATCCTACCGATGCACTGTGGTACAACGAGCAGGTAGAACTGGGCTTCAACTATCGTATGACAGATTTTCAGGCAGCACTGCTATTAAGCCAGTTGAAGAAGCTTCCGATGTTCCGGGCACGCAGAAAAGAGATCAAGAAGCGCTACGATGAAGCATTCGGCAAGATGCCGGAGCTGATCTTACAGAAAGAGATTCCGGAGTCCGATACAACCTGGCATCTGTATGTTCTGCATCTGAATCTGGAGAATCTGAATTGTGACAGACGACAGTTCTTCGATGCGCTGTATGCGGAGCACACCTGCCCGCAGGTGCATTACCTGCCGGTTTACTGGCATTCTTATTATGAAAAACTGGGATACAAGAAGGGATTATGTCCAAACGCGGAGAAATATTACAACGAGGTCATGAGTATTCCTCTGTACTATGGTCTGACGGATGATGATGTGGAGGATGTGATCCACGCAGTGAAAAAGGTAGTGGCTTATTATACGAAATTGAAATAATATACAAGAATTTGATTTCGAGAGTCCATATTTCGTTGTGAGCAGTGAGAACCGGGTCTTTGTATGAGCTCGGATAAAATAGTTGCGAACAAGAATGGTAATGAAGAAAAAGTAGTGGAGCAAGAGTGGATAGTTAAGCTATGAGACAACAGGCAAAACAGCAGACGGAAAGTAAAGACAATAAGAACTATATAGGAAAGATATTGTTTGCAGTGCT
>UMBO01003295.1_pt1 | contig 12368 bp, 8 predicted proteins | sample 1964021 | NCBI WGS metagenome assembly UMBO01 (sample SAMEA4835947, study PRJEB28245) | human gut metagenome | biome: gut microbiome; material: fecal sample | place: Denmark | collected 2008 | reverse complement strand
CGCTATATGCTTTTGATTCTTTCTTCAACTTTTTCTAGCATTTCTTTATATTTAGCAAGTTTTGCTTTTTCTTCATTTATTTTTGATTCTGGTGCTTTGTTTACAAAACCAGGATTTGAAAGCATTTTTTCTCCTCTTGCAACTTCAGAAAGTAGTTTTGCTCTTTCACCTTGTAGTCTTTGTTTTTCTGCTTCTAAATCAACCAATTCTTCAAATGGTATATATACTTCTATTCCATCTGCTAAAACTGACATTGCATTTTGAGGTATATTTTCTTTGTTTTCTTGTATATCTATTTCATTTGCAAATCCTAATTTTTGTATCATTGCACTTGATTCTTTTAACATATCATTTGCTGTTTTTGTTACAAATATCAATTTAGATTTTTTACTTGGATGAACATTTAAGTTTGTACGTAAATTTCTAATTCCAACTATTATTGTTTTTAATTTTTCTACTTGCTCTTCTTCTTTTTCAAATGATAGGCTTTCTGTATATTCTGGCCATTTTGAAATCATTATGCTTTCATCATTATGGTATAGTTGCATATATATTTTTTCTGTTACAAATGGCATTACTGGATGTAATAATTTTAATGAATCTTTTAATACTTTGTTTAAAGTATATTGTGCAGCAAATTTTGTTGTGCAATTTTCATCATATAAACGAGATTTTACCATTTCAATATACCAGTCACAGAATTCATTCCAAATAAAGTCATATACTTTTTGTGTTGCAATTCCAAGCTCAAAGTTCTCTAAGTTATTAGTTACTTCTTTAACTAATTTATTTAATTTAGATAAAATCCATTTATCTTCATAACATAAGTTTTCTGGCAATCTATCTTTTGCCAATTTTGAACCATCTTTCGGCATATTGCTTAAAACAAATTTTGATGCATTCCATAATTTGTTTGCAAAGTTTGATGCTGATTCTAATTTTTCAGGCATATATCTAATATCATTTCCTGGTGATATTCCTAAAACTAGTGAAAATCTTAAAGCATCTGTACCATATTTTGCAATAATCTCTAATGGATCAATTCCATTGCCTAAACTCTTAGACATTTTTCTTCCTAAGCTATCACGTACTATTCCATGAATAAATACTTTGTTAAATGGTACTTGACCTGTATGTTCTAGTGCTGAGAATATCATTCTTGCTACCCAGAAAAATATTATATCATAACCTGTAATTAATGTACTTGTTGGATAGAAGTATTTGTAGTCTTCGGTTTGCTCTGGCCAACCTAATGTTGAAAATGGCCATAATGCCGAACTAAACCATGTATCTAATGTATCTTCATCTTGTTTTAAATTTGTGCTTCCACATTTTGTACATTTATGTGGCTCTTCTTTTGATACTATAACTTCTCCACATTTTTGACAATAATATGCTGGTATTCTGTGACCCCACCATAATTGTCTTGAAATACACCAATCTTGAATATTTTCCATCCAGTTGTAATAAATCTTATCAAATCTTTCAGGTACAAATTCTACTTTACCTGTTCTAACTGCTTCAATAGCTGGTTTAGCCAAAGGTTCCATTTTTACAAACCATTGCTCTGAAATATGTGGTTCAATTGTATGGTGGCAACGATAGCATTTTCCTACATTGTGAGTATAGTCTTCTATTTTTACTAAGTATCCTTCTTTTTGTAATCTTTCAACTATTTTTTCTCTTGCTTCATACATATCCATACCTTTATATTCAGGTACCAAATTGTTCATTTTAAATTCTTCATCAAATACAGGTATAATTTCTAAGTTATGTTTTAATGCTGCTTGATAATCATTTGAATCATGTGCAGGTGTAAGTTTTACAGCACCTGTTCCAAATTCTTTTTCTACAAACTCGTCTGCTATAATAGGAATTTCTTTGTTCATAATTGGTAATATTACAGTTTTTCCTACTAAGTCTTTATATCTTTCATCATCTGGATGTACTGCAACACCAGTATCTCCTAACATTGTTTCTGGTCTTGTAGTTGCTACTATAACAAATTTACCTTCTTCTCCTTTTACAGGATATTTAACATGCCATAAATGTGTTGGCTCTTCTTCATATTCTACTTCTGCATCTGAAATTGAAGTATTGCAATATGGGCACCAATTTATCATTCTTTTTCCTTTATAAATTAGTCCTTTATTATATAAATCAACAAATACATCTTTTACAGCATTAGATAAACCTTCGTCCATTGTAAATCTTTCTCTAGACCAATCACAAGAACAACCTAATTTTTTAAGCTGATTTAATATAGTTCCACCATATTCTTCTTTCCATTCCCATGCTCTTTTTAAGAAACCATCTCTACCTAGATCTTCTTTTGTAATCCCTTCAACTTTTAGTTTTTCAACTATTTTAGCTTCTGTTGCAATTGAAGCATGGTCTGTTCCTGGAACCCATAAAGTATTAAAACCTTGCATTCTTTTATATCTAATTAAAATATCTTGCAAAGTCTCATCAAGAGCATGACCCATGTGTAATTTACCAGTAATATTTGGTGGTGGAATTACTATTGTATATGGCTTTTTAGTTTTGTCATTAGATGGTTTAAAATAGCCCTTTTCATTCCAATTTTTATAAATTTCCTCTTCAAAGGTTTTTGGTTCAAACTTTCCCTCTAACTCGTGCATCTCACATTCCTCCTTATTAAAACAAAAATCCTCGCCCTGAAATAAGGGCGAGGTATTATTCTCACGGTACCACCTTAATTTAACAATTTTATTGTTAATCTTAGTTACTTTTAACGCAAGTTATACGGATAAATTTACTGCTATTTCAATTTATCAGCTCCAAAGCTACCTTCAGTTTTCTATACTATCAGAAGCTTTCAGCCGGTGACTTCTGTTCTCTTTATAGTTAGTTAAAACTTACTCCTCTTTTTCTTTGCCTTTAAAACTATAATTTATATTACCACATTTTGGTATTTATTTCAATAGTTTTTATAAAATATATGCATGTTAGCACAAAATTTGTCGTTTTTTCTTTACTTATATATTTTTGAATGTTATACTTTACTTAGATATTTATACAAAAGAGAGGTGATATTATGTTAGAAGTTCCAAATGAAAAAGCTGAAGTTGTTAGTAATGCTACAATCTACGCTGTTAAAATTTTAAACGAAGTTAAGGCAAGTTATGCAGCTTTTGCCGAGAAAGATTTTGGCACTGATTCAGATTCATTTTTCAATCAATCAAATAATATTGAAGTTTCTGACTTTTCATCTCAAAACAACACAATTAATTCTAATGTAGTAGAACCCAAAAATGAAAATATACCTGAACCTAATTGCTTAGCCTTAGTTGTACGTAAAGACTATAATTTAACAATTGTAAAAAATATTTTTACAACTACTGGAAGGCTTTCATGGAAAATTGCTTTCATTACAGCTGTTATAAATATTTTAAATATGTTATTTTAAAAGCGAAAACAAGTATTATTACTTATTTTCGCTTTTAATTATTGTTTATCTTTTTGTGCTGAAAAATACGCTACAATTTTTCTTATTAATTTTATTATTTTATTATTTGATATAACAGCAAGTGTGTTACTATCTCTTCTTCTACTAATTTTAATTTTTTTTCTGTCATATTTACTTATTAATTCTTCTAACTTAATATCATAAAAACTTCCAAATAAAAATCTTTCTTGTGTACTTATTCCCATTAAGCCTCTATAGCAAACTGCTTTATCCATATAATAATCCACTTCTTGGCAAGTTGTAAGTTTTGGTAAAATCTTTTCAAAAAATGTACTAAAAATTTTATTTTGTGTGTCAATATACATTGCTGAAATTTCTTCTTGATATATTTTTATTTTTTCTGGATTATTTTCTGTACTTAGTTTATTATTTATATCAATTATAATATCAAATTGATTTATGATTCTTTTAGTATTTGATTCAAATGTATTTAATAATTCATCTTCTAATTTTCTTCCATCATTTAAAATTCCTTTTACTAAAACATCTTCACCTATTAAATACACTATTTGTTCTATTAAATTAGTTAAAAATGGATAATAATTTGGACTAATTGTTTTTACTCTAACCCCATATTTTTCAAGCATTGTAGTATTATTTTCTACTGTCTTTGCTGATATGTATTGTACTGCTGCTTCATTTATTCCTAAACCGAATACTGAAAATCTTCCAAAATTACATAGACCAATTTTATCAAGCTTTCCATGTTTATTTCTACTGTCTTGTATATAGTGAATACATTCATGAATTATTTGTTCATTTATTGTAGTTAAATCAATGTTTTCATCAATATATATACTATTATTTTCATATATATAATTTACACTTGAAATTTGTTTTGTAATCCTTACAGTATACATATTACAATTTATAAGTTGAGCAAAAATATTGTTGTAATCATTATATATTATTGGAAATGCTGATGTTAACGCTTCTGTTACATTAAATGCTATTAGCCTTACAAATTCTGGATCGATTTTAGCAGTTTGTTCAATTCCAATATTTTGCAATTTCTTTTGTAAATTCATTTTCGCCTTTTTCTCCATTTTTTCTTTATTATATTATAGTTATTTTATTTATTCAAGAGAAAAAAATAAAAGTAGAATAAAAATTCTACTTTATAATTGTATATAAGTCTGAAAATCTTTCTAAGTATTTATTACATATTTCTTCATATGATAGGTCTTTTTCTTCTTCTATAACTGGTTGCTCAGTTTCTATTGATTGTTCTTCATCATTTTGCTTTATTATACTAATGCTTGGAGTAATGCTATATATTTGCTTTTTGCTTTCATATGTTTCTTTTTGTTCAAATTGTTCATAAATTTTTGTAGTTTTTACTATGTTGTTTTCAAATATATATTCTATAATTTTATTATAATCTAAATTACTTTTTAAAACTAATTTTTCTTGTTCAACTGTTTTTTCGTCTTTTATTGAAGTAGTATTCTGATTATCAAAATTTGGTCTATATTTTATTATTAATATTGTTGCAGTAATTCCTACAGCAACTAATATTATTACTGCTATTATAATAATAAGCCATTTTTTATCAATACCTTTTTTTTCTTCACTGTGTTTTCCCACTTAGAAAAAACCTCCCTATTTTTAAAAATTGAGGCGGATATTAAATCCGCCTTTTGTTTTATTTTGAAAAATATTCAACTGATATCTCGTTTTCTAGCTCACTTACACTAAATTCTGATAAGACAATTTCATATGTTGTGTCATCTATTTTGTTTAACTTCTTATCAGTTAATTCAACTTTAACTCCATTAATCTTAATTGGTTTAGTAGTATCAACATTAGTCAATGTTAGTTTTCCACCTTTAGATTGTTTTGTTATTGTTGATTCTTTAATACTTGAACTTATATCATCAAATGTTTCAAATAATTTATCCATATCTGTTAAGAATGCATATTTTTCTCCTGTTGCTATTGCACTTAAAACTTGAGCACCTGTATTATCGATTTCGAATCCTATTGTATATATAGTTGCCTTATTTGCTCCTGTTTTTAATGTTGTTGCTGCTGCTTGGTATGCATTTCCATCTGTTGGAGCTCCATCACTTAAGAATATAACTACATTGTTATTATCTTTATATTGTGCTGGTATATTTGTTAATGTTGTGTTAGCTAAATTTAATGCTGTTCCCATTGAAGTATTTCCATTAGCTTCTAATTTTTTTATAGCTGTTTTTAAGTTTTGTGCACCTGCATAAGAAGTTGCCATTGTTCCAACAATTGAAGCATCAGTATTAAAGTCTACCACAGATATTGTTGTTCCATTATTTGTAGATTGGTTTGGATATATTTGATCAATAAATCTACATGCAGCATCTATAGCTGTTGTCATTTTAGTATGATATTTGTAACTTCCTATGAATAATGACCAACCTGTTCTATGTGTCTTTTTACAATTTGCATCTTCACATCTTGATATAAGAATTCCATCATCATTGTCCATTTTTTCATCCATACTTCCAGACGAATCTATTACTAATACAATATTTGTTGCTTTAATTGTTTCTGTGTTTTCTTTAATTTTCATTGTTTTTTCAACTGTATTATTAACTGTATTTGTTTCATCTGTTTCATTAACTGTTGCAGTATTTGAAATTAGATTTGATGTTTTATCTTTTAATTTTTCCCCTGTAACCTTAACTGTAAATTTAACAGTTGCAGTTCCTTTTACATTTCCATTTTTTGCTGGTACATTAAGTGTAATTCCTTTTTCCAATTCACTTAGCTCAACTGTTTTTGTTCCTGTTGAGTCTTTTATAGTTGCTTTTGCATTATTAGCAGCACTTGTTCCTGCCGGTTCACTATCTTCTATAGTAACATTTCCTGCTAAATATCCAGTATTTGTTGCAGTTATTGTATATGTTATATTTTGTCCTGGTTCAACAACTCCACTAACAGATGTTGTTTTCTTTACAGTTATTTCAGGTTTTACATAGTAAACTTTAATAACATTTCCTGATTCTTTAATTGTATATGGAAGTGATGTTGATTTTTGCTTATCTTTTATCCATCCACCATCACTATAATCTTTTACAGAATTTATTTGTTGTCCGTATTTTGCAGTATCAGAATATTCATATTCTTTTAATGGGTCTTCATTAAAGTAATATTTTACTGTATATTTAATATTTGTTTTTAATTTATATACAACTTTAATTACATTGTTATTTTCTTTTATTGTAATATAATAATCTGCTGCTTCTGCATTTTCAACTATACCATCTTGGTATCCTTCTTGTGGTTTATTTGCATTTTTCCAATTTGCGCCAAAATCAGCTTTTAATATTGCATCTGTAATTTGTGTTTTTAGTTTTTGTTGTTTATTTCCTGTTGATGTTATAAATTTTTCTCCATTAGCTGTCTCTTTGTAATAATCTATCCTATAATTAAATGAATTTAGCCTGTAATATACTTTTAATATATTTTTTAATATTTTTCCATCTTCATTTTCTTCGTGAGTAATTACTAAGTTAGCTGTTTTATTATCTGTTGCTGATTTTGCAGGATCAACATGATCTAAAACGTATTTTCCATCACCATCTTTTGGTGTAAATGTGTCAATTACTGTTCCATATGGTACTTCTCCTCCAGTAACTGTTTCAGGTTGAAGAAGTTCATATGTTCCTTGTTCATTTTCATACCAATATTGGATTTTGTATTGATAGTTGTTTCTAGTATAATATATTTTTACTACTGTAGTTCCATCTCCTGCTATCTCTTTTTGTTCAAATGGTTGTGCAGTAAATCCATCATATGATTTAGCTTGTGCATTCGTTAGCTCTCCTGTTGTTCCTGTAAGGTTATTTTCAGTTTCTTTTAAATCATATTCATCTGTTTTATTTAATTTTTGTAGATAATGTTCTACAGTATATTTTGTGTTTGTATTTGCTGTCCATTGTGCTACATATTCTGCATTTGATGTTACTTCTGTTGCTACTGATGGTTGCCATTTTTCAAATGTATAACCTGGTTTACCTGTCGTTTCTCCTTCAAATGCTGGTGTTGCAGTTCCATAATCTAAACCTGTTTTTGTTTGTTCTGTAAATGCTCCTTGTGTTCCTGGTTTATATGTTACTGTAAATTGTTGTTTGAAGTATACTTTTAATACTAAACTTCCATCTCCTGCTATTGTTCCTTTAAGTACATTTGCTGCACTTTCATCATATACATATCCTACTTTATCTTGAGCTGGATTTTTATCGTTTTCTGTTACTTGTGCTAATGTATCTGTTGTTCCTGTTCTCTCATCTGTAAAGTCTGCTACATTTTTGTAGTTTCCTTCTGTTTGATAATAGAACTCTACTGTATATTTTGTGTTTGTATTTGCTGTCCATTTTGCATAATATGTTGTTGTTCCTGCTGGATATTTTTCTGGTAAAGTTTCTACTTTGTTTGTTAATTCTGGTTCTGCATACCAGCCTTCAAAAGTATAACCTTCTCTTGTTGTTGTTGGCATTTCTCTATTTTCTATTACATCTCCAGTATATCCATTCATGCTTTCTACTGATGTTCCGCCATTTGACTCAAATTTAATTAAAGATTCTACTTGAGTTGGTATTGTTTCTGTTGGAATATCATTTACATATGCAGTATTTTTAACTGCTTCTGTTATTTCAGATAAAACTTCTACTTCAAAAGTAATTTCTAGTCTTTCTCCTGATTTTACTTTTAATTCGATTCCGTCATTCAAAATTTGTTCTGTATAATTTGTATCTTCACCATTTAATTTAATAGTGCTATTTTCAACAAGTTTTGTTCCTGTTGGAATAGTATCTTTTACTATAACTGTTCCTTCAGCATCTCCAATGTTTTCAATGCTTATAGTATAAGTTACTGTATCTCCAACTTCTACTTTTTCTTTATTTGCTGATTTTTCAAATTTTATAACTGGATTTTTAACTTCATTAGTTTTTTCTTCGTTTACAGTTGCTTGATTGATAATACTTGCTTTTTCATATTGAGCAAATATATTAGAAACTTTTACTTTAAATTCAACTTCAACTGTTCCAGCTTCACCTTGTTCATTTTGTTTTGCAACATCTACGGTAATTCCTTCTTCTAGGTTTTGAGCTGTATAGTTTGTGTCTTCTCCATTAATTTTAATGCTGTTTTCAATAAATTCTGTTGCTTCTGGAATAGTGTCTTTTACAATTGCTTTTCCATCTGCATTTCCTGTATTAGTTACAGTTATTGTGTATGTAATTGTTTCGCCTGGTACAACTGCATTTTTATCAGCGCTTTTGTTTGCAGATATAATTGGACGAATTATATTAAGATTTTGTACTGAAGCATTAGCTGTTATGCTTTCTGGTGTCCATTCAACTGAATACTCTTTTGTTATTGTTGTTCTTTCTTCAGTTCTTTCTGTTACATACTCTTGATTTGGTACATTACCTGTTGTTTGGTTTGGTGTACTTCCATTATTTGTTGTATTGTTGTTTGGTCTGTTTTGGTTATTGTTTTGATTTTGTCCGTTATTTGTTTGTTCTCCACCATTGTTGTTTTGCTCACCTGGAGTAGCTGGTTGTTCTGGATTTTGTGGTTGATTTTCTTGTTGATCTCCATTGTTTTGTGTTTGTTCTCCTGGTGTTAATTCATTTGTTATTTCATTTTGTGTAAATGCTCTTGCTGTTTCGTCATTTCCTTTTATATAGAAATAACCTGCTGTAGAAATAGCTGCTAGTAATACTACTATTACACTAGCGATTATGATATTTCTCTTACTCTTATAGCTGAGTGTAGCTTTCATTTTTTGGTGCCCCCTTTTTACCAAATTTTATATATTTTGTCTTGCTTTTACTATAAGCCTATTGCTTCTTCCGTTAATGCAAGTTATGAGAGTAATTTCTCTCGTATTTTCTTTAACACTTTTTACGCAGTTTATATCATTTGGGTCAGTAACATATTTATCAAATACTTCATATTCAATAGTGTATCCATCTAAATCTGTCATTTCAATGACATCCCCTATTTTTAGTTTGTTTGTACTACTGAACATTGTTCCGTCAAAATAATTATGACCTGCCATTGTAAAGTTGCCCACATCATTGACATTATTCCCCCAAAATTTTGTAATTGATAATGCCATTGTTGCGTCAGTTGTTTTGTCTATAATTGGATATTCAATGTTAATTTTTGGAATTTTTATTATTCCTGCCACATTATATCCTTTATATTTGGTTTCGACTTTTTTAGTGGTATTAACTACTGCTGATTTGTTTTCTTCAATCTTTACTTTGATATCTAAAACTGCATTAGTTAATTCTTTTTCTTTTATTTGGTTATTTGTACGTTTAGTAACAATAATTGATACAACTGCTAAGAAAGTGATGGCTAATATTACTAAAGTTATATTATATATTATTTTTTTCATACCTTACTCATTTTTATCTGAATTTTTATTTTTTACTTTTAAAATTACTATTGTAACAATTAGTACAAGTAATACACCTGCTACAATATATAAAACTAAGCTTTCACCTGTAACTGGCATTTTAGTTACTTCTTTTACAATTACGTTTTCTGTTTTTTCGTTTTCTTTGTATTCTTCACTAGATGTCATAATTTGAAGATCTATTGTGTTATCAGCTTTTAACCAAACTAAGTATTTATCACCTTTTTTTGATTCTTGTGGTTGTTTGATTGTTTTTGATTCTACATCTTTCCAACCTTCAGCTGGTATAAGTTTTTCATATAGTTTTTTAAATTGACTATATACAGATAATTTTTCAAATATGTTTTTATCTGTTAAGTTATTCATTTTATTTGCAAGGTCTGCTAATTTTTCTTCGTCTGTACCTGCTTTTACTGGTACCATGTTGTAAGTGTATTTTGTTTCTGAGTTGTCATCAATTACTATAGTACCTTTTGTATAGGTAACTTCTGTTCCTTCATCATTTTTTTCGGTTTTTGTTTCATTTCCAATTTTAATAGCAATTTTCTTTGTAACTTTGTTTAAGTCTTGAATGGTTTCTTCAGTTAAAGCATTAGATAATTCTATTTTTTCTGCTTTAATTTCAGTTCCTTTTATCCATAAAAAAGTTTCAGCTTTTCCATCAAAATATGTATTGTAAATGTTTTCATCAACATATGCTATGTTGTTTCCATTTTCTGATGCATCTACAGCTGAATCATAAAAATTTAGGTTTGCTTCAATTTCATCTTTTTTGTTTGCAAATGCAAATTCAAATTTGCTATTTAGTAAATTTGAAATATAAATTATATACTCCTTTTCACCTTTTTTTATCATTTGTGTGCTTTCACTTTTAGCAAATGAAAAACCCTGTAATAATGTTATTATCATAATGATTAGTAATGTAGATAACATTATTTTTTGTTTTAAAGCTTTTTTCATATTTTCTCCCTCCATAAAAAACTTTTTTCTTTTAACGAGCATTCGTATTATATCACATTTTAACCCTTTTGTAAACAAATTTTTCCAATTTTTGTGTTTTAATTTTCTTTTTTCCGTAAGTTTTTAGTTATTATTGTAATATTCAAAAAATACACTTTAAATTACTTATTTTTTATAATTTAAAGTGTATTTTATATGTCATCTATATTGTCAAATAATTCTCTGCATTCCTTCCAACTAGTCACTTTGATGTTTTCATTATCTTCACTCATTCTTTCAATAATTTTTTTAGTATCATCTTTTGAGTTTAGATCCACTACAATAATATTTTTTATGTATTCCTCTGTTCCGTAAGTAATTTTAAATAATACTGATCTTAAAAGTCCTTCTATTTTATCCTCTTGATTTTTTACCGCTATTATTATATAAGTACCATTTGGTTTTAGATTTGTATATGTATATGTATAAATTATTGTTTTTATGATTTCAATTAAACCATATAATGCCAATACCCATATTATCACATTAAATATAAAGTCCCACATATTCTTTCTCCTTTTGGTTTATTTTATGTTAGACACATTTTTTTGTTACTGTTTTGACATTATACATAAAAGAGTGTATACTAAAGTACATGAAAGAAATTGTTGTTAATAAAAAATATGATGGAAAAAAATTGAATAGTTTTTTACTAGATAATTTTGATGGGCTTAAGCTTAATACTTTATATAAAGCTTTGCGTAAAAGGGATGTTAGAGTAAATGACACTAAGGTTTCTGATAATGTTATTCTACATTCTGGTGATGTCATAAAAGTATTTATTCCTGACGAGCAATTATTTAAGGATAAAAGTTTTAACATTGATATTATTTATGAAGATGATAATATTGTGGTTGTAAATAAACCTGCTGAAATTGAAGTAGTTGGTGAGAACAGCTTAACTACTGAACTTTGTAAATATTATAACAGTACTTCTATCTTTCCTTGCCATCGTTTAGATAGAAATACTACTGGATTAGTTTTGTTGGCCAAAAATGAAAAGGCTTTAAATATTTTGTTAGATAAATTCAAAAATCGTGAAATTGAAAAGCATTATAGGGCTTTAGTTTATGGTATTCCTTGTAAAAAAGAAGATACGTTAACTGCATATCTTTTTAAAGATGCAAAAAAATCTTTAGTATATATTTCTGATATTCCTAAAAAAGGGTATGAAAAAATTATTACTTCATATAAAGTAATTAGCTCTAATAGTAAAAATAATACCAGTTTTCTAGATGTTAATTTACATACTGGTAAAACTCATCAGATAAGGGCTCATTTGGCTCATATTGGTTACCCTATTGTTGGTGATGGAAAATATGGCAATAGAGAAATTAATAAGAAATTTAAATATAAATATCAACAACTATGTAGCTATTCTTTGAAGTTTTGTTTTAAGACTGATGCTGGTATTTTAAATTATTTGAATAATAAAAACGTGCCAATGGGGACGGAGAATAT
>UMBO01020383.1_pt1 | contig 12571 bp, 7 predicted proteins | sample 1964021 | NCBI WGS metagenome assembly UMBO01 (sample SAMEA4835947, study PRJEB28245) | human gut metagenome | biome: gut microbiome; material: fecal sample | place: Denmark | collected 2008 | reverse complement strand
GAGGCGGAATCCCGGTTCTGGCACAGAACAACCGTCTGCAGGGAGCCAGTGCTGTCATTGAGAAGGATCTTGCAGCCGGAAAGCTTGCAGAACTTCTGGATGCTGATATGCTGGTGATCCTTACGAGTGTAGATAAGGTTTGCCTGAATTATGGCAAAGAAGACGAGGTAAAGCTGGATACACTTTCTCTTGCCGATGCAAAGAAATATCTTGCGGCAGGAGAATTCGGAGAAGGAACCATGGCACCTAAGATTGAAGCTGCAATTGACTTCATTGGAGAGTCTGCGATCCGCTCTGTTCTTGTAACCAAATTAAATAAAGAAGCAGGAGAGATTACCGGTGGTATGGGAACTCTGATCAAGAAATAGTAGTTTTTTGCAGGAGGCACAAAATGAATCGAATTAAGAGTTTTACAATCAATCACAATCTTCTGATGCCGGGATTTTATATTTCCCGTGAAGATGGGGATGTGATTACCTATGATCTGCGTACGCGCAAGCCGAACGCAGGAGATTATATGGACAATGCAACCATGCATTCCCTGGAGCATATGTTTGCTACCTATATTCGCAATTCCGAGATGGGAAATGAAGTTGTCTATTTTGGACCGATGGGATGTCAGACCGGATTTTATCTGCTGGTTCGTAACAGCAGAAGTCCCAAAGAAGTGTTTGCCATGACAAAAGAGGTTTTGAGACAGATTTATGATCATAAAGGAGAGGTATTCGGTAAGTCTGCAATTGAGTGCGGACACTATGAAAATTTATCTCTCGCAGCGGCAAAGGCAGAAGCGGCAACCTACCTTGCCGTGCTGGAAGAGCAGACAAATATGGATTTTACATATCCGGAATAAAACAGATTGCAGGAGGAAAAGATACATGAGAATCGGAGTAATTGGTGCGATGCAGATTGAGGTGGATAACCTGAAAGCATCCATGAGTGATATCAGCACGAAAGAATACAGTGGTGTCACCTATGTGTGTGGAACCATTGGGGACAAAGAAGTGGTTGCAGCAGTGTGTGGAATCGGCAAGGTGTTTGCCGCAATCTGTGCGGAGGCAATGATTCTGGAGTTTCATGTGGATTATGTGATCAATATCGGTGTGGGTGGTACACTTTGCAAAGAGCTTGGTGTGATGGATGTAGCTGTTGCTGACAAAGTCGTACAGCACGATATGAACACAACGCCGCTTGGAGATCCGGTGGGACTTCTTTCTGGGATCAACGAAGTGTACCTGCCGACCGATGAAAAGATGTGCCGGCTTCTTGGCAGCTGTCTGGAAGAAAAGGGAATTCATTATCATATTGGAACTATTGCGACAGGAGATCTGTTTGTCAGCACACCGGAGCAGAAGACAAAGATCCATGAGCGTTTTGATGCCATTGCCTGTGAGATGGAAGGTGGATCGATCGGACATGTATGCTATGTCAATAAAGTTCCGTTTGCCATCCTTCGCTCTATTTCAGATGGAGAGGGAGCTTCTATGGATTATGCCACCTTTGCAGAGAAAGCAGCGCTGCAGTCTATTCTTGTTGTGATTGATTTTATTCAAAGAATAGACGAATTACAGGCATAGATCACGTTCATGCGTGCCGGAACAGTAGTTCATTCACTTCTAAATTTCTGGAAACATACATATACTCTACAAAGAACGTTTGATGGAGTGGTTATGTTCAACAAAATACATAGTAAATTAAAAAAAGAGTCATGCAGGAAGGTCGGAAACGGTCTTCTTGTCATGGCTCTTATTTGTTGTCTGATGTTCGTTTCGTATCAGGCGACCTCTGCAGTGATCACCAGTGCAACGGTAGGCGACCGTGAACTTCCGATTTACTGTGTAGACACAACAGAAAAGAAAGTAGCACTCAGCTTCGATGCTGCATGGGGAGCAGAAGATTTTCCACGTATCATGGATGTTTTGGATAAACATAAAGTAAAGGTGACATTTTTTATGACCGGAGGCTGGGTAGAAGATAACCCTGATTGTGTGAAAGAGCTGGTAAAAAGAGGGCATGATCTGGGAAACCACAGTGAGCATCATTATGACATGACGACAATTTCCCAGGAGAAAAAAGACAGTGAATTAAAAACTGTGCATGATAAGGTAAAAAAACTGACCGGTTATGAGATGTATCTGTTTCGGCCGCCTTATGGGGCTTACGACAATGATGTGATCAAGACGGCGTACGCCATGCATTATTATCCGATTCAGTGGTCAGTGGATAGTCTGGATTGGAAGAATTATGGTGTGGATTCTATTATCACGACGGTTTGCAACCATAAAGCACTTGCACCGGGAGCCATTATCCTCTGTCACAATGGAGCAAAGTATACAGCGGATGCATTGGATGCCATGCTGACCAATTTAGAGGAACAGGGTTACAAGATTGTGCCCATCTCGAAGCTGATCATGAAGAAAAATTATCATATGGATGCGACAGGAAAACAGATTGCGGATGATGCCGAAAAACAAAAGACGACGGAGGCGGTAATACATTGAGTTGTGTATTTCCCGGAGTTTTGGTTATTGAAACCAACAGATATACGGATTTCCCTTTGCGAAACATTTCTGTTCTACATAAAAACCTGCTGAAAGAACCAGACGGGACATATAAAGGATAAAGGTCGAAAAATATCCCAGTGAATAAGGAAAGTGGGACATATAGACAGGAGAGTGACAAAAATGTCCTGCTGTGGCAGCGGTATGGGACATATAGACAAAACGATAACAAAAAAGTCCTTCTGAAACAGTCAAATGGGACATATAGACGTAAAGGTGATAAAAAAGTCCTATTATGACATTTACAAGGGACATAACAAACAGTTTTTTTCGTATATGTCCTGACTGACGAGAAAATGGGGATATAATATAAAAATTTTCCTCTATATGTCCTGTTTTTTCATGAAACTCATATTCTAGAAGCCAGAGAAGGGATTATGGGCAGAAAATATCAGAGAACGTAACGATACATAATATTTGCTTCTGGATAAAAACGAATTTCACATTGACATATCTTTTCGGGGGTGGGTAGAATCAATATGTAAAAAATATTATTTAAAATAAGGAGGAAATGATTATGAACAAGCTGAAAAAAGCGGTGGTAATGGTTTTAGCATTGGCAATGGTTTTAACATGTGCCATGGTAACACCGGTGCAGGCTGCGGGAAAACTGAACAAGAAATCGGTTTCTATTTATGAAACAGAGACAGTTTCACTGACTGTGAAAGGAGTAAAATCCGTAACCTGGAAAACTTCCAATAAGAAGATTGCCACTGTTGATAAAAAGGGACTGGTAAAAGGCGTAAAGAAAGGCACCTGTACTGTTACAGCAAAGGATACAAAGACAAAAGCTGCATATTCATGTAAAGTTACCGTAAAAGCAGCAAACTCACTTGGAATTGCAGCAAAGGATATTAGTGTATTCACTGGTGGAGAAACTATTTCTTATCCGGGAGAGGAAATCAAGGGCGCAACTTATGTACTGGATGGAAAGAAACTCGGGAAAAAGGATTACAGTACATGGACAGATAAGGATGGAGAGCGTGTAGTTTCTTATGTTACACTTACAAAGAAACTTACAGATGGAAAACATACCTTTGCTATCCAGAAAAAAGGTTATAAGACAGTAACAAAATCCTTCAAATTTACAGCATTAAAGGTTGATGGAATGTTTCCGGACGGAGAAGAGCCTTGGGTATCTGACGGAACCCTGTACGTTATCTGTACACCAAAGCTGGATGGAAAAGATTTTGTGATTAAAGTAGATGGTACAGAAGTAAAACCTAAGGATGCTTTTTTAAATGGAGATGGTGTATTTGTTATCTGGGTGGATGCTACAGGACTTTCCGCAGGAGAGCATAAGGTGAGCGTTACCGCAGAAGGAATTCCGGATGGAGAAGCTTCATTTACAGTAAAATAATATATCTGAATTTCAAAGGATATGAATCATTGTCAGGAGGATGACTATGAAACAAATGAAAAAACTGCTTGCATTTGTACTTGCATTTGCGATGATCATTACGATCTATCAGCCATCGGCAGTATATGCAGCAAAGAAACTGAGCCTGAGCGCAAAGACAATGACACTTCAGGTGGGACAGAAAAAGACCCTGAAAGTAAAGAATGCAGGGAAAAAGGCCAAATTGAAGTGGTCCAGCAATAAGAAATCCATTGCAACCGTTTCCAAAAAGGGAGTGGTAAAGGCAGTAAAAGCCGGAAATGCTGTTGTTACCTGTAAGGTGACAACAAAAAATGGCAAGACAACCAAACTGACTTGCAAGGTTGCGGTTAAGAAAGCTGCAAAAGTTACCAGTCTGACCGTTGGTTCTCAGAGCGAACTGGAAAAGGCTCTGAAAAACAAAAATGTTACAAAGATCACAGTTGCGACACAGGGAGCTGTTACATTTACGGTACCGCAGGGCAATTACAGTAAGGTGGATCTGGTGATCAACGCGCCGAATGCGGATGTTGTGAATAACGGAAAATTCAAGTCTATTGATATTCAGGCAATCAAGCCGAATACCTACCGCGAGAATGCAAAAGGAAATGTTATTACGGTCAGTGCAACCGGTGATGCACGTGTGATTGTTGAAACCGGTGCTACCGTTGCAAAAATTATGGTTTCCGGATCAAAGGGAAATGTAAAACTGGTGGTAGATGGAACCCTTTCCGGCATTACGATTGATGCTCCGGTGAATGTGACTGTAGAAGGAAAGACAACCGCAGCAGTACCTGTTACCGTAAATGAAAAAGCGGCAGGTGCAAATGTAACTTCCAGTACACCGGTAGAGGTAAAGGCAGCAGCGCCGATCACACTGAACCTGACCAAAGGTGCAGAGGGAAGTAAGGTAGAGACCACATCTGATAAAGCAGAAGTCACCGTAAAGAATGAGACAACACAGGCAGTAACGGTTACGACTCCGGCAGGAAGCAAGGACGTGGCAAAGGATACCACTTCAAAAGTAGATAATGCAGGAAAAGTTACGGATGTAGCAGACAATACAGATGCCAATAATAATGGCGGTGGCGCAACAGGGGGAGGTTCATCTTCTGGAGGGGGAATAACTCCAGTTCCTTCTATTGGAAAAATAGGGGAATTTTCTGTAATGGGAAGAAATAAATTATCTATTTATCCAGATGATGTGAAAATCGTGCCGGAAACAGTGGCAAATGAGAATATTACGGTTACAGATGCAAATGGCAGAAGTATCAGAGCAGCAGAAATCAAAAGGGATGCTGATGGAGAGAGTGGATATTATGTCACATTAGCGTCTGATATGGTAAACGGAACGTATACTTTTACTATGCTTTTACAGGGAAAAACTTATACACAGGAGTTTACATATAACGATAGTGTATGGAGTGTTATGGATGAGGCGCAGAAGGTTATAAAGGAGTATGAACAGTCGAAACCAACTGCTTCAGTTTCTGCTTTAAAGAATCCTAAGATTTGTCAGAAGGTTTTACTTGATGGAATTATGGAAAAGTTTAATGAAGATCCGGCACTTAAAACCCTTGATTTGGAAGTAAATTATGAAGAAAAGTATACAGTTAATGGATCCGAATTAACCGCTGCTATGTGGATTGCAATCTACGGAGATAATGATGCAAAATATGAGTTATATGATGATGTGACATTTGTATGTACAGAATCTGAAATTCAGGTATCTGCGCCTGAAATCAAACATATTTTGAAACATTCTCTGGTGGTAGCAGTTGAGCCAACTTATGAATATGCTTGTGTTACTAGCGGTACAGCAATTTCCGCTATAACAGAGGATGAGTGGGTACAAGGAAATGAGTCGGATGATTTTGGATGCTATGAAATGTCCGGTCTTAAAGAAAATACAGATTATGTTGTATATAAGAGAATTATTGATGTAGATGAGTATTATGGAAGTTCAACAGCTACAACAGGTGGGGAAGAAACTATTTGTCTTGCGGAGGCTGATGAGAACGCAAAGAATGTTAATGTTGGAAATGTTAAGGCAGGTGATCGAATTTCTATTCCGCTGAAAGGATTGAAGGTTGTATGTTATGCAAAGCCGAAGGACGGTTTTGAACATGGAGACTTTGATTTTCGGTGTGATGATGAAATGAATAAGTTGCTTTGGGATGGCTATTGGTCGCTGAATTCTTATGATAAAGATAACAACTTGCTTGTTACATTTACTGTTCCTGAACAACTGGAATCAGGAAAGGTATATACAGTTAAAATATGTTATAATTTTGAGTGTAGTAAGGAATCAGATAATAATGATGAGTGGGGCGATCTCATTGCTAAAAGTGGTGATTTGCTATATACGGTTACGTTTACTGTAGAATAATTAAATAGGTGATTAAGGAAAACTGTCCATCCATAATGGGTGGGCAGTTTTTTTACTTGCAGAAAAAATTTATTATTTTTTGAAGGGGATCTCAAAAGTATAGGGGGCGTCCTAAAATTTTTTGGGAGCAATGAAATAGAGAGAAAAATAGATTTATAAAAATTTAATTTGCTATCAGAATCAATATCTTTTACAATAAAATCACATACGTTCTTTTGGGGAGATTTTTTGATGGGGATTTTTATGTAAGAGGAGGTTTTATTTGAACACAGAGATAAAGAATGCCATACAGGCAGCTGATAGCGAGGCACAGTATGATGAAAGCGCAAAGCGTCTGTTAGCACAAAAGTATGTATTGGCTCACATTTTAGTTAGAACAGTGGAAGAATTTCAAGGGATGGAAATCGAAAAAGTAGTTTCCCTGATAGAAGGAGATCCATATATCAGCAAAATACCGGTTGCATCCGGACTGACCAACAAGGACAGGAATGTGGAGGGGAAAAGGATTGTAGGACTAAATACAGAAGCAGGAGAAAGAAATGAAGGACTGGTTCGATTTGACATTATTTTTTATGTGCGAATGAGAAACGGGTTGGCACAGATGATTATCAATGTGGAAGCCCAAAAAGATGAACCCGGTTCCTATCAGATTTTAAACCGCGCTATTTTTTATGTAAGCAGACTGATTTCTTCACAGAAGGAACGGGATTTTGTAAAATCAAATTATAATGATATAAAGACAGTCTATAGTATATGGGTTTGTATGAACATGCCGGAAAACAGTATGTGTCATATTCATTTAACAAAAGAAGATTTACTCGGAAAACATAATTGGAAAGGGAATTTGAATCTGTTGAATATTGTTATGATCGGCTTGACGAATGCGCTTCCGCAGCGTCATAATGAATATGGGCTGCATAGATTGTTATCTGCCATGTTTTCCAGTGAATTATCACAACAGCAAAAAATGAAAATTATGGAACAGGAATATCATATTCCAATGGAAGAAAGTTTTAAGGAGGAAGTGAGTATTATGTGTAATTTGAGTCAGGGCATTAAAGAAGCTGGAATTGCTGAGGGGAGAGAAGCCGGAATTGCCGAGGGCCAGCAAAGAGAAATTGAAAAAGTAATTTTAAATATGCATAAGAAAGGGTACTCGTTAGAACAGATTATGGATGCAACGGAATTGGAAGAAATTGAATTAAAATCCATGATAAAAAAATTGAAGTAAAGCATCTCAAGGGCATTGGTAAAAGTGTTTACAACCATCTGAAAAAATATAGGCAAATACCTTATAAAAACTGGCAATAAACAAAAAAATAACAAAAATACAGGGATAATTGCATAAAATATCAAAAAAGGCGCAGGAATTTGTTACACTGCACCTTTTTTATTTTGTGCAAAATATCTTTTTTACAACAAAAATATATGTGAAATGTGTATAAAATGATGAGAAAAATGTTGGGATCTCCGTCAATTGAATAAACGGTTGCGCACGTGCTATATTAGGACTATCAACAAAACAAACGGTTGCGCAATACGATAGATCTGGTGAAAAGGGAGAGGATATCAGAGCTGTCGTATTTGTGTCAAAAGAGGGAGGATCGTGTATGAAAGCGAAAAAACATTGGAACAGGAGAGTGCTCAGTTTTCTTCTGGCACTTGCCATGGTAGTGACACAGCTTGGGGTGTGGAATGTCGGGAAGGAGAGCGTGCAGGCTGCGGAGGATTCAGTTATTTATTCGGATGATATGGAAAATGATGCTGATGAGAACTGGGATGTTGCATGGAAAACCTTAGAGGGTGTTACAGTAGAAAGAAGTGCAAACCAATGGGCAAAGAATAATGTTACCAAATGGTGGGTGTTTAAATCACCTGTTGAAAATCAAGTAACAATTACTAGAAAAATACAAGTTACTTCTGGCAGTTATATTGTATCTGTGGATATGGACGGAGGAAATGTTTCTGGAAATATACAGATTAGGGAAGAAAACAATACGCAGTCCAAAGAACTTCTTTATGGTGATTGGGATAATTTTAAGACAACGACGGATACTGTAAAAGTAGAGAACGATTCAGAAATAACTATACAGATCAGAGTTGATTTGCAGGCGAGTGGATGGTTTGATCTAGATAATTTTAGTATGGTTAAAGCTTTAGAAGATGATAATGATACTGACAATTCCACCGAATACAATCTGCAGATCACCGCAGACAACACTACAGTAGAAGCAGGAGACACAGTTACTCTGACAGCCGTATTGAAAAAAGGACAGACCGAAATCACAGATTTAGAAGCCGCAGGATTACATCTGTATTGGTGGAACAATACGACAGGCAGTTCGGCTGAATTTATAAATTATGATGACAAAAACGGTTATGCACTGACTTTGCAGACAACGTTAGGGACAACTGGAACAAATGAAATTCAGGCAAAGCTTCAGGATGCAAATTGGAACGACATCGCAGAAAAGAAAATAGAACTTACAGTGAACGAAGCATCCAACAGTGTAAAAGATGCACCGATCGATGTAACAAAAGTAAACAATTTGTCTTCTGATTTTATCATGGGAATGGATATCTCCTCCATGATCTCTGAATTACAGAGTGGTGTGGTATACCGTGACTATGACGGAAACGAACTGAAAACACTTGATGATATCTGCAGGTTTATCAAAGAGCAGGGCATCAATCACATTCGTGTCCGTGTATGGAATAACCCGTATGATGCCAATGGCAACGGCTATGGCGGAGGAAACAATGATGTGGCAAAAGCAAAGGAGTTTGCAGATGCATGCCGCAATGCCGGACTGAAAATGTTAGTTGATTTCCACTGTTCTGATCTGTGGACAGACCCGGGCAAGCAGCAGGAACCCAAAGCATGGAAAGGGTACACCCTTGAACAGAAAAAAGAGGCATTAAATACTTATATCACAAAATCCTTAAATACCATTGATCCGTCAAAAGATGTTGTGGATATGGTGCAGGTTGGAAATGAGACAACGGGCGGATTTATCGGTGAGACAAATGTCAGCAATATGTGTGTATTATTTTCAGCGGGCGCAACCGGTGTAGAAACGTACAATCCGGATGTCAAAGTCGTCATCCATGTGGAAAGCCCACACAAGGGAACCATGGTAACATGGGCAGAAAATCTGCAGAACAACAATGTTGATTATGATATTCTTGCCACCAGTTATTATCCATACTGGCATGGAACATTAGATAACTTAAAACAGCAGTTTCAGACGGTAAAGAATACATATTGTAAAGATGTGATGGTTGTGGAAACCAGTTATGCTTATACGTTAGAAGACAGTGACGGACATGCCAATACAGTGCGTGTTGGAAATAATGATAACGGAGCTGACACAACGGAGCCATTTACCGAGCAGGGACAGGCAACTGCAATCCGCAATCTGATCAATACGGTAAACGAAGCAGGAGGACTTGGGGTATATTACTGGGAGCCGGCATGGCTGACCGTTGGAAATACCAAAGGACTTACCGGAGATGCATATGATGCACAGGTAAAGGAAAATCAGGAAAAGTGGGAAAAATACGGAAGCGGATGGGCTTCAAGTTATGCCAACGAATATGATTCGAAAGATGCAGGCAAATGGTATGGCGGTTCTGCAGTTGACAATGAAGCCATGTTTTATCCGGATGGCACTGCAACCCCTGCACTTCATGTATGGAATTATGTAAAAACAGGGGCTGTTTCGAATCTGGTCAGTGTAGAAGGTTTTGATTCTGCACTGAAACAGACGATTACTGCAGGCAGTGATTTTACACTTCCGGATTCCGTGGAAGTGACGTATTCCGATAGCAAAACACCGGTAGCAGAGGCGGTTATCTGGGATGAAGCATCTGTAAAAAAGGCGGATCTGTCAAAGCCCGGAACTTATCAGATTCCAGGCACGGTTTCTTTGAGCAAAGAAATTACAAGAGGTGCTTACAAAGGAAAAACCAGTGTAGATGTTACACTTACTTTACAGGTAAAATATGCAAATCTGATTACAAATAAAGAAGCGGTTGAATTTGACAGTGGAGAATACTTTACCGTAGACGGAGCCACGTTCAAGGGAATTCCTTCCGCAGAGAATGCAAAGAGCGGAAAAAACAGTATGGGCTGGTACGGAGCATCCGCGGCAAATGGTTCTGTTACATATAAGAAAGCAATTACGCTGGAAAAAGGAACCTATACATTGGAAGCATATGCCCAGGGGGCACAGTCAGATGTAACCATGCAGATATTAAACGCAGAAGATGACAGTGTATTATTTACCGGCGAAGCCACAGCAATGACCGCATGGGGAGACTGGCATACACCGAAGGTAACTTTTACACTGGATAAGACAAAGAGCGTAAAACTTCGTGTATGTGTAGAACATGAGGATGGCGGATGGGGAGCAGTGGATGTGCTGTATCTGCATAAGGATGCATCAGCTTCGGAAGGAAAGGATGATACAAATACTTCCGGCAGCTCATCCTCCGATAGCTCATCCTCCGGCAGCGCTGCAACCGTCACTCCATCTGATGATACAAAGAAGGATGACAAGCCAGAGCAGACAACCGAATCAAAGAACGTAACGGCAACGACTGCTTCCGGGGAGAAAGCAGAAGTAACGGTTATCGTGACAAAAGATATGGCTGGAAAAGTAACGGAAGCAAGTGCAGAAGTGACAGGTACCAAGGCAGAGATTTCTGCAGATATGGTGAGCAGGATCGTGGAAGCTGCCGGAACAGACCATGTGGCAATTACTGCAAATGTTACCGATAAAGAAGGAAATATCAGATATACAGTAACCGCAGATGCAAAAGACTTAACTGCAGGAAACAAACTGAGTGTCGTTGTTGTGGATAAGAAAACCGAAGCGTATAAACTGGTGAATGCAAAGACGTATACCGTTGGAAAAGATGGCACATTACATGTGAATCTTGCCGCAGGTTCGGATTATCGGATGCTTTCTGCAGCAGAAATAAAAAATGTGGAAAAAGCGGTTTTAAAAACGGTTGCCGTAAAAAAGACGACAGCTTCCATCAAAGCGGGAAAGAATACAAAGATACAGTTAAGCAGTAAGCTTGATCTGGATAATGTAAAAAAGATTACATATACATCTGGTAAAAAGTCTGTTGCAGCAGTAGATAAAAACGGAAAGATTACAGCAAAGAAGAAGGGAACCGTCACGATCAAAGCAAAAGTAACACTGAAGAACGGAAAGACAAAGACAGTTTCCATGAAAATTAAAGTAAAATAACATTGTGAGGACAGTGGTTCTGTGATAAAATAAAAAAAAGAAATTGTATTCTTTGAGACTTATCCGGGTATCTTAAAGGATAAGACAGGTGAAAAGGATTTGGGGATTAATTACAAAAGGAGATGGAATCATGTCAGCAACGGGGTTATTTATTTTTCTGATTGCGATTATCGGGATTGCGGTACTTGGGGCGTTGATCGCAGTGATTGCAGCAGTATCCGGGGCATCTGCAGCTATTTCGGATGAAGAGGATGGACTGGAGGAGAACGCATAAAGCAGTCAGAAAATAACGGACAAAGTACAGGAAAGAAAGACGTTCGGAAACGGATGTCTTTTTTTTGTTTCTAAAAAGAAAATAAAGCTTTCGGAAATCCTCTTGTAAAAAAGAACCGATTATCGGTATAATGAAAAAAAAGCAGGCGCTGGGAACTGTGTTCCACTTCCAATGTGTCTGCTTTATTCAGCAGAAGAAAAATTTACAGGAGGAAAACATGATTTCAAAGTACAGTGTGAAACGTCCTTATACCGTGCTTGTGGCAGTTGTGCTGGTCATCGTGCTCGGTGCGGTCTCGTTGTCAAAAATGACGACAGATCTGCTTCCGGATATGAGTTTTCAGTATGCGCTGGTTATCACAACCGATATGGGAGCAAGTCCGGAACAGGTGGAAAGTGATGTGACATCACCGATTGAATCGGCGATGGCAACAACGTCCAACATTAAAAATATCAGTTCTGTTTCCTATAACAGTTATTCCGTCGTAACACTGGAATATGAACAGAATGCAAATATGGATTCGGTGGTGATCGAAATTCAGCAGAGTCTTGATCAGGTATCCGGGCAATGGGATGATTCCATTGGAACACCTATGATTATGAAAGTCAATCCGGACATGATGCCGGTGCTGGCTGCAGCGGTGGATAAGGATGGCATGGATGCGAACGCACTTTCCGATTATGTGAAGAATGATCTTGCGCCGGCACT
>UMBO01016535.1_pt1 | contig 13141 bp, 8 predicted proteins | sample 1964021 | NCBI WGS metagenome assembly UMBO01 (sample SAMEA4835947, study PRJEB28245) | human gut metagenome | biome: gut microbiome; material: fecal sample | place: Denmark | collected 2008 | reverse complement strand
GCTATACCATTCCTTACGCCTTCAGCGGCGACACTTCCGTTAAGACTGCTGCCGAGGTAGTTAACAATACTTACAACATTAACGTTGACGTTGCAGCAGCAGCTTGGAACGCTACCATCACCGATTACAGCGATGCTACCGTTACCTTCACAGCAGCAGTTGTTGACAAATAATTTGTTTAACAGTTAAACATTATTTCATTAAGGAGTTACAATTATGAAAAAGATAGTATCAATTCTTCTTGCTGTTATGATGATAGCAGCTATAGCAGTTCCCTCGTTCGCAGCTACAATAACAAAGGAATCAGATCCCAAGACCGCCGATGTTCAGGTTAAGACAAAGACAACCGATAAGGAGAACAACGATCCCGAAAACTACACCGTTGCCATGCCTGCTGAAATCACAGTTGCTTGGAATGACACCGCAGCTCAGGACGCTTCTTACACCGTTGATTCTCAGCTTAAGCTCGGCGCTAAGCTCAAGGTTTCGGCTACTGCTAACGATGCAGGAAAAATGACAAACGCTGCTACCGATAAATTCCTCACCTTCACCGTAGCAGGCGGAGATGCTGCTGAATATTCCGAGCTTAACACCGCTGTTAAGTCTTCGACAACCGTTACAATCGCTGACTTCAACGCTCCCATAGCTGAGTATGTCGGCCATATGACTTACACCGTAGAGTACGTTGCTGCATAATTATTGCCAGATTTTGATTTTTAAAATTTTTAAGGAGGTGGTTTCATGAAAAAGGCTTGCAGTGTGCTGTTGTCTGTTTTGCTTATATTCACCATGCAGCTTTGCGTTTTCGCCGAGGCAGGTGAAATCGGTAAAACACAGCTTAAAACTGTAGTCCCGAGTACCCATGAAATTACCGTAACGTATAACGACGGAGGTTATGTCCTTAAAGACGGCAACCTTATTGCAAGCGGTGCTAAGTTCGCCGTTGACCGTTTTGATTCGCTTTCTCTCGGAGCTGTTGCAAAGCTCGACAGCCACCTTGAGCGTGTCACGGTAAACGGTAAAGATTATACCGATAAATTGCAGTACGGTATGTTGAGATTTGATTCGGTTACCACTGATATGAACATTGTGTTCACATTTAAAAAATGCTTCGGACCCACAGAGCCGACAGCTCCGACGGATCCGACAAGACCCACAGAGCCGACAGCTCCGACAGATCCCTCGGGCACTACAAATCCCGGCGGAGATCACGAAGATCCTTGTGTTCGTATGGGTATGAATGGTAATGTGTATCGCGGTAAAAACCTTTTCCCGGGCGCTAAGCTCGACATTGACCTCGGCGAAATCAAGGCTGAGGCAGGAAAAGACGGTGCATACAGCGTTGACGTTATTAAAGACGGCTTCCATGTTGTAACAATCACCGACGAAAACGGTGAAGTAGCCGGCAAGACTACTTTCTCGGTAAGCGTAAGTGATACGGCAACAGAAACAACCGTTATTAAACTTGATGACGGCTCGCAGATTGCAGTTGTTCCGAAGGGCACCAATACCTTATGGCTCGACTTTGTCGTTAACGACGACGGTACTATTAATATTGTTCCCGGCACACCCGTAGAGGAGCCGACAAACGAAGTTCCGGTAACCAAACCGAGCGACAGCGGCAATCCGATAATTAATAACCCGGTAATATCCAAAACCGGTGAACTTATCCGTGAAAATCCGCTCGCCGCAGCTGCTGTTTTCCTTTGTGGATTGTCACTTATATTCTTCATAATTCTTCGTAAAAAACGTAAGGATGACGAGGAAGAGGAAAACACAAAACCCGTTTGCTGATATAAACGGTAATAAATAAGTTTAAAATACCCCGACTGCGGTCGGGGTATTTTTATGTGTATCGGCATTGCAAACGGTGATGTGTTATGTTATAATACTTTGTCAGAACTTAAACGGGTAAAAGACCGAGGTTCGTCTTCTTGAAAGAGGTGGCTGTATGCCCATAAAAATAGATAATCAGCTTCCGGCGCATCATAGTCTGGAGCTTGAAAATATATTTGTTATGACGGAGGACAGAGCCGTCAAGCAGGACATTCGTCCGCTTAAAATTATAATACTGAATTTAATGCCTACAAAAATCGAGACCGAAACTCAGCTTTTAAGGCTTCTCAGTAATTCTCCGCTTCAGCTTGAAATAGACTTGCTGCAGGTAAAAAGCCATATTTCAAAAAATGTGTCAAGGGAGCATATGCTCAAATTCTACAAAACCTATGACGATGTCAAGGACGAAAAATTCGACGGTATGATAGTTACCGGCGCACCGGTTGAAATGATGGATTTTGAAGAGGTCGATTATTGGGACGAGCTCTGCAAAATATTTGATTGGGCAAAAACAAATGTGTATTCCACATTTAATATATGCTGGGGAGCGCAGGCTGCGCTTTACTATAATTACGGTATTCCGAAGCATCTGCTTCCCGAGAAGGTTTTCGGCGTATTTCGCCATCAACCGCTTGATTTGTATCATCCGCTTTTGCGCGGATTTTCTGATGTCTTTTATGTTCCGCATTCACGTCACACGGAAAACAGAAAAGAGGATATAATAAGAGTAAAGGATCTTCAGATTTTGTCTTATTCCGAGGAAGCCGGAGTCCATCTCGTGTCGGATATGGCGTGTCGCAATTTTTACTGTTCGGGTCATTGCGAATATGATAGCGACACCTTGGCTCGCGAGTACTTCCGCGATTTAAAAAAGGGTCTTGACATAAAGATGCCGCACAATTACTTCCCCGATAACGACATCAAAAAAACGCCCGTTGACACCTGGCGCGGTGCGGCAAGCCTGCTTTTCCAAAATTGGCTTAACTACTTTGTGTATCAAAAAACGCCTTATGACATAGCCGATATTAAATAGTCGGCGAGGCACTAAGCTTTGTAAATATATAAAAATTATAAGTAAAGGAATTATATTTATGCTTCAATACGAAGAATTGAGACTGCGACTTATAAACCACGAAAAGACTCTTGATGACCTCTCCGAGGCTCTGGGTCTTGATAAGATGAAAGAAGAGATAGCGCAGCTTGAAAAAGAGCAGACTGTTGACGGCTTTTGGGATGATATAGCAAATTCTCAAAAGGTCGTTCAGCGCACAAGCAACCTCAAGAGCAAAGTGGCGGCTTATGAAAAGCTCAGGCAGGATTATGACGATGCGCTTGTTATGATTGAACTTTCAAATGAAGAAGAGGACGAGGGTATGCTCGATGAGTGCACCGAGAGTGTAGAAAAGTTTGAAAGTGATCTTGACACCATGACCCTTACAACCCTTTTGAGCGGTGAATATGATGCCAAAAATGCAATTCTTACTTTCCACGCCGGCGCAGGCGGAACCGAGGCGCAGGATTGGGCGCAGATGCTTTTCAGAATGTATTGCCGATGGGGCGAGCGTCACGGTTTTAAGGTTACTACGCTTGATTTCCTTGACGGCGACGAGGCAGGGCTCAAATCGGCAAGTATCCTCATAGAGGGCGAAAATGCCTACGGCTTTATGAAAAGTGAGACGGGCATACACCGCCTTGTAAGAGTTTCCCCGTTTGATGCGGCAGGCAGACGCCATACCTCTTTTGCTTCGGTTGAAGTAATGCCCGAAATCGATGATACGGTCGAGGTTGAAATAGCTCCGGAGGACATTAAAATGGATGTTTACCGTTCAAGCGGTGCAGGCGGTCAAAAGGTAAACAAAACCTCATCTGCCGTAAGACTTACTCATATCCCGACGGGAATTGTTGTAGCATGCCAGGTTGAGAGAAGTCAGCATCAGAACCGAGAGGTTGCCATGAGAATGTTAAAATCCAAGCTTCTTGAAATCAAGGAGCGCGAGCATCTTGACAAAATTTCGGATATTAAGGGCGACCAAAAAGAGATAGGCTGGGGCAATCAGATACGTTCGTATGTATTTATGCCGTACACACTTGTCAAGGATAACCGCACCGGCTACGAAATGGGTAATATCAATGCGGTTATGGACGGCGATATTGACGGTTTCATAAATGCGTATCTCAAAATGCAGTCTCAGAAAAAGCTTGAGGAATAAACGCTTTATCGGGGCGGTAATGCGGTATATCAATATGTTATTAAAGCGCGGAGTGTGGAATTCCGCGCTTTTTTGTTTGTTCGTATTGTATAATCACTAAAACACAGACCGGCTTATAATACTATTTGTAAAAATGTGTGCATTGAAAAAATATGTAGAATTTGTTATTATTTGTATGTAAAAACGGTTTTTCAGAGAAAGGAAGATCTGTATGCAAAAAACATCAACCAGGATTTTGAGCGTTTTGCTGTCTGTCCTTATGCTGTTGACTTTGGTTCCGTCTGCTCTTGTGAGCTACGCGGCAGGAGTCTCGCTTAACATTACGGATGAAAACGGTAATGACATTACCGAAATACAGCAGTTGACCGAGTATAAAACGCTTCAACTAAAGTATACCACGACAGGCGAATTGCCTGAGGGTACTACGGTAAAGTGGGAGAGTACCCTACCGCTTCTTGCCGATGTAGACGATAACGGCAAGGTTACGGCATATGATTCGTCAAAGACAGCTATAATTCAGCTTTGGCTTGATGAAAACGTGCGCGTGCTTCCTCTCGTAGGCGATAAAATGGCTGACGAGATTATGAAACAGCTTGAAAAGTCGGGTATTAATCTTGACAGTATGAACGATGACCTGATAGTTTCTATTGTCAGAGGCATTGCAGGTGATACTCTTGCGGACAGCCTTGCGTCTGCTCTTGCCAATATGAATGTCGAAATAACGGCAACCATATATGACGCAAGCGGAGCAAAGCTTGCAAGTGACAAAATTAAAATAAAGGTTCAAAAGAGCGTTATTGCGAACATCTTTCCTACCGGAACTCATATAACCAATAAAAAGAGCGTTCCTCTTACCGTTGCCGTGGGCAAAACGGTTCAGCTTTACGCGGCGGTAACACCGGTAAGACTTAAGCACTCTGTAAAATGGGAGATGGGCGGCAGCGTATTTGATACAAGCTCCGGCAAGCGTGCAACGATTTCCGATACGGGACTTGTCACATTTACTGCAGCAGGCTCGGTAACGGTTAGGGCATACGACGCGAGCAATGTAGCTTTTGTCGATACCATAACCTTTAATGTAGTTGAGCAGAAGGCTCTCCCGGTTGAATCCTTTGATATTATAAGCGGCACAAAAACCGTAACAGATTCATCCGTATCCGTAAGTGAAGGCTCCACAACGCAGCTTGCAATTACAAATGTTGTTCCCGCAGGAGCATATACCGGCGACCTTACTTGGGAAATCGCCGATAAGTCGATTGCCGTGGTTGATGCCTCCGGTACGGTAACCGGCCTTGACGGCGGCGACGGACTCGTTGAATACAGTAAATCCACAACCCTTACCGCAACGGCGGGCGGCGTTTCCAAAAATGTTACAATAAAGGTGTCAAGAGCCGGTGTGGTCGGCAGTATCTCCTCTGTTGAAATTGAGGGTAACAGTGCCGTTCCCAATGATACGCCGACTGCCTTTAAGGCAAATGTGTTACCGTCAAGACTTAACACAAACTCGTCGGTAAAACGAGAGTGGGGTCTTACAAATCCCGATACAAAAGAAATAATATGGGCAACCGCCGAAGCACCCGCCGAGACAAAGCTTGCTACGCTTTCGTCCGATGGTGTATTCACCCCGAAATCGAGCGGTATTAGCGAAATACACGTAAGAGCAACTCTTAACGATAAAACCGTTGAGGACTCTCTTACCGTAACGGCGGGCAAGGCGATAACAGACTTCAGCATCAGCGGCAGCACAGCGGTTAATGAGAGCAAGACCACGCAGCTTGCAATCGCGAATATAGCACCGTCTGATTACGATCAAGCCCTTCTCGGAACTGTCGTATGGACTTCTTCCGACCCGTCAATAGCCACTGTTGATGCAAACGGTCTTGTAAAAGGTCTTGATTCCGGCGGAACGGCCATTTGGAACACCAAAAAGGTCACAATAACCGCAACCATCGGAAGCGTGTCTAAATCCGTAGAGGTAACGGTACGCGGTAACTCAATAAGACACCTCACGGGAGTTACCATAACGGGAAATGATTATGTAATCAAGGATTTTCCGGTTACCTACACCGCTAAATTCTCTCCCGAGAGAATTTCGGTCGATAAGCAGCGTTGGGGTCTCACTAAGGATGACGGCTCGGCTCCCTGGACCTCCGACTGGAATATCGGCGACGTAAATCAGAAGAATGCATATGCTTCGGTCGATTCAAACGGTGTTGTCACGGGTATTTCGGCAGGCGATACAACACTACATGCATTCGGCAGGAACGGCGTTACAAAGGTTGACGGCGCATACGTAGAAACTCAAAAGAATATAACGGTAGTTGAGGTTGAGCCGATAAGTATTGCGTTTACCGCGCCCACTAAGACCGATTATGTAGAGGGTAGCACAGAGCTCGATCTCACCGGTATGGAGGTTAAGCTTACATATAATCGTGCGGATATTGCCGAATATTACGGCGAAGAGGCGGCAAACGCCTATACCGACGATCAGCTTTCCGTTCCGGTAACGGATTATACGGTAAGCTCCGTCAACACTTCGATACTTGATTCGGTGCAGTATATTATAGTTAACGTAGTAAGAGCCGGCAAAACATATCACGCAATATTCCCGATAACCGTTCACTCTAAGGCGGTAACATCAATTGAGCTCGAAAATCCTAAAAAGGATTATCTCGAGGGCGATAAGACCCTTGATCTTTCGGATCTTAAGGTTAAGGCAAATTACAGCAACGCCGAGTCCGAATACGTCACCGATTACACGGTTGACACATCGTCATTTGACCCGGAGCTTTACGACGTAGAGCAGAATATAACCGTTACATACACACATGCGGGGCGCAGCGCTTCGGCTACATTCCCCGTAATTGTATACGGTAAACCCGTTGTCAGCGTTGATAAAGGCGATTATAACGGCGGATGGACAAGCAAGGACGTAACCTTTACTCTTTCATCGTCTCACGAGCTTGACGGAGTTAAGTATTACTTTAAAACCGATTCCGCAGGCGTGGAAGCACCATTGGAAGGCAACACGCTTACCGTAAATGTGAACAGCAGCGATACATATTATTTTAAAGCTGTAAATTCCAAGGGCATTGAGAGCGATTACACCGAGGGCTACACCGTTATGCGTGATGATATAGAGCCTTCGTTCACTCTTACTCCCGCCGTAACCGAGCTTACAAATAAGAGCTATGATGTTACAATAGGAAGTCTTAATGTAGGCGCTTCGGGAATAGCCTCCGTTACATTAAACGGTGAGGATATAACCGCTTCTCATGATTCGTTTACCGTTGCTGAGAACGGAACCTACACCGTAGTTGTAACTGCGGGGAACGGTCTTACGGCAGAAGAAAGCATCGTTATAAACAATATCGATAAAATTGCTCCCACCGTAAACAGCATAACCGTTTTACATAAGGACATAGGCGGTGTCGCAAGAGAGGTTTCCGGAAGCTTCTTCAGCAAGGCGGACACTTTATGCAGATTCTTTAACAAGACTGTTGAAATTACCGTTGATGCGTCGGATGAGGGCGTATCGGGAATAGACAAAATTGAATATCGCTTTGTAGATGAAAACGGTCAGCCGACCGGCTCCGACTGGAGCGTCTACGACAGCGAAAACAAACCGGCTAAAGACCCCGATTTCAAGGGCTTTGTAGAGGCAAGAGCTACCGATAAGGCAGGCAATGTTTCCGCGATACTTCGTTCGGACGGTGTGGTTATAGACGGTACGGCTCCCACCGATGTTACCGTTTCCGCTGTATATGGCGGTGATAAGGAATATCAAGAGGGTGCTTGGAGCGCAACAGATGTAAATATAACTCTTTCCTCCGAGGCTTATTCGGAAATTTACAAATATTATTACCGCATTGACGGCGGCGAATGGCAGGAGCTTTCGGGCAATACCTTTACCGCAACCGAAACAGGTGAGCATAAATACGAATTTAAGGCCGAGAGCTATGCGGCTCTTGAGAGCAACGTCACTGCGTTTACGGTTAAGATAGACCGTCAGGTGCCTGTTATCCGCGTTTCGTTCGAGGGTACCTTCGGCAGATGGACGGGTGAAGGCGTTACATTCAACTTCTCTACCGAGGAAGCTTCTCTTTCCGGTATTAACTATTATTATGACAACGGAAACGGCTGGACTCTTATCGACAGCGGCGCGAGCATTGAGATAACCGATACAACCAACGCCGTTTACAGATTTAAAGCCGTTAACAATGCCGGCACCGAGAGTTATCCCTCTGACAGCTATCACGTAATGATAGATGCAAAGGTTCCCGAAATAACTCTTACTCCCGAGGTTACCGATGTTACTCCGAATCCTTATAAGATAAACATAAGCACCGAGGTAGGCGAGTCGGGACTTCGTGAGGTTACCTGCAACGGTCAGGATATAACCAATGAAGACTCTTACACCGTGTCACAGAACGGTACATACGTATTTACCGTAGTAGGCAAAAACGGCAGAGTTGCAACAAAGATATTTACGGTTACAAATATCGACGGCGATAAACCAGTGCTTACCGTATCTTCTTACGGTAAAACAGGCGAGTGGACAAGCGGCGACGTTACAATAGTTCTCTCGGCCACAAGCAATACCGGCGTTACATATTACTATGACGACGGAACGGGCTTTAAGGAGATGAACGGCAGCGTTCTCAATATTGCCGAAAACTGCAATAAGACTTATACATTTAAGGCTGTTAATAAAGCGGGCGTTGAGAGCGATGTGTCGGACGGTGTTGTCGTTATGATTGATAAGAGCGTTCCGACGGACGTTACGGTGACGGCGGCTTGCGGTGAAGAAAATGTGGCTTCCGGTTCGCTTGTAAGGCAGGATGTGACATTTACTCTCAGCTCTTCGGCTTCGTCGGGCGTTAAATATCAGTATTCGCTTAACGGAGGCGAGTGGACAAATATTGAGGGCAACACTCTCACCACAAACGGCAGCGGAGCATATAATTACAAATTCCGCGCTGTCAGCGGCTCGGGTCTTGTCAGTGATAAGAGTGAATTTAACGTACAGGTTAAAATACGTTTGTTCGGCGATGTGAACGACGACGGCAAGGTTGACAGTACGGATTACAACCTTATCGTATATCATTCGCTCGGCATTGAAACTCTTACCGATGATCAGCTTGCTGCGGCGGACCTTAACGGAGACGGTGTTGTTGATCTCTCCGACGCTTCCGTGCTTGACCTTGTTATGGCAGGCAAATATAAAGCAGGCGAATAAAGTAAAGCAAGCCCAAAATAAAACGCTTATTCCGATTTTTCGGAATAAGCGTTTTTTGTTTAGTAAGCAGCCGGAGTTTTTATCAGAATTTGTTGTGAACCTTTTCGCAGAATGCGTACATATCTTTAATATTAAGCTCCGTGCCGTCGTCGAGAACGACCTTGCCGCTCCAAAGTCCGTGAACCTGATGCGTTTTCATACCGAACAGGTTGAGCGGAAGCAGATTTGTGTAGTGGTCGTAGTACGGCTTCATAGTCAAATCAAGTCTGCCGTCCTCCGAAATAAAATGCCATTCATTCATCCATCCGGCATCATCTTCAGGGTCTTTCTCAAGATGCACCGCGCCTATTTTATGGCATTTACCGTCATAGAATATAGCTGTTTCGGTTGCATTTGACTCGTCGCCGAAGCCCCATGTAAGCTCGAAGCCGAAGAGCTTGCCGTCAAGATAAGTGCTGCCGTTTCCCCAGTACCATGTATTCGTGTGCGGCCACACACCGCGCCCCCAGTCAAGAACCGTAAAGGTTTTATCCTTTGTAAATGTGTATTTCTCGTTCCCGGCTACAACGGTGCCTTCTGTCGCAAGGCAGTTGAGCTTTTGAGTAAGGAAGAAGCATCCCTGTTCCTTAAACGGGGTCGCTATTGTTATGCTTTCGTGCTCGGGAAGCTTATAGCAAGTAACGTCGAATTTAACCTTTTTGCCTGAAGCCGTGCCTTCAAAATAGAGGCGTCTCTCCGTTTCGCGAACGTCAAATATAAGCTTTGTTCCTCCGCGCTTATATTCGGTATAGTTCGGAACGTCGCCGTTTTTGCTGAGCCGGTTTTTGTGCGGCGTGAAAAGCTCAGTTGCCATACCGCTTATTTTTCTGCCGGTCTTTAGGTTAACAAGTCCGAAAGTGGCACAGGTAGCAAGCGATATATTAAAGAAATTGAGCTGTATCATTATATTTCCGTCGCTTATCTGGTAATAATCCCATTCCTTAAGGCGCATGGTATTTTCACGTTTTATCATTTCGGGATTATATCTGAAAAGGTTGTGCTTACAATAGCCGGGTCTTGCAAGGTTCCCGTCCGGCATAAGAAGGACGGTGCTTTCTTTTATTTCGGTCTGTTTGTTCATTTTATCCAAAATCTCCTCGCTTTATAAATTTTATATTATTATACTCCAATATAAATACAAATTCAATCTGCGTTTTTTTGTCGGAAATACACAAATACCGCTTGTACGATTATAGACAACTGTTAAGCTGCTTGACATAATATGTAAAATGTGATTTTTTCGCAAAAAAAAGTTTATTTCTAAAATGATTTGTATTATACTATTTAAGTAAAGTTTTGTATGGAGGAATACTTATGGCAAAAAACAAAATGAAAAAAACCAACACCATACATTTCGGTATTCAGCGCAAGATTGTAGCCAATATGACGACCGAATCGTGGGCAAATGTTCCTCACGTTACATACAACTACGAGCCGGACGTCACCGAATTTATGATAGAGTATAAAAGGCTTAATGAAGATTGTCCGCCCGAGAAAAAGGTCACTTTAAATACTCTTATGCTCAAAATAATAGTTGAGGGGCTCAAAGCGGATCCGATTATGAATTCTCATATCGAATTTGACCGCAAGCTTGTAAGAGGAGAAATACATACCTTTGAAAATATTGATATTTCTATGCCGATGGTCTTGCCGAACGGCGAGATGATGACAATAAATCTTCACAACTTTGAAAACAAAAACCTTGATGAGATGGTTGCGTATATCGCGGACGTAAACCGCCGTGTTGCAAACACAAATCTTGACGAGGTTATGTTTGATGTCTCTCTTGATAACACGCTTACAGCTTTAAAGCAGGGCAAAATCAAACAAACCCTTTATCGTCTTATCGGCTCAAAGACCGGTAAGCACAAGGTTAAGACCCTCAGCGGAAAGGAAAAGAGCAATTATTATAAAATTCCCGAAAATGACAGGCTTACAAAGCACGATATAGAGCAGGGTACGATAACCGTTTCAAATATCGGCTCGGTTTACCGTGCGCAACGCGGTGAAACCTGCTTGCTTGAAATTGTTCCGCCGCAGGTTTGTGCCATAGCGGTCGGTGCCGTTCAGGATAAGCCCGTAGTCGTTGTAAATGAAGCGGGCGAAAAGGAAATAGCCATTCGTCAGGTTATGCCGCTTTGTATTGCTTTTGACCACAGAGCGCTTGATTTCGGCGAGATTGTTCCGTTTATCAAACGCCTTGACGAGATATTTGCCGCTCCCGAAATAATCCATACTTGGCGCAGCACCGGTATCAGCGAGGAGCATATGGCTGAAATAAAGGTTGAGCGTGAACAGCGCGAAGCAAAGTACGAGCAGAGCAAGGAGCGCGAAAAAGCGCGCAAGGATGCAGAAAAGGCCGCCGAAAAAGCCCGCAAAGATGCCGAGAAGGCACGTAAGGATGCGGAAAAGGCAGAGCGTGACGCGGCGGAAAAAGCCGAGAAAGCTCGCAAGGACGCAGAAAAAGCCGAGCGCGAAGCGGCGGAAAAAGCTAAAAAAGCCGATGAAAAGGTGAAAAAAGAGGCTGAAAAGGCGCGCAAGGATGCAGAAAAGGCCGAGCGAGATGCCGCAGAAAAAGCCGAAAAGGCACGCCGAGAGGCAGAAAAAGCAAAAATAGAAGCCGTTGCCAAGGCGGAAAAAGCAAAACGCGATGCCGAGGAAAAGGCACGCAAGGAATCCGATAAAGCCCGTAAAGAAGCCGAAAAAGCAAAAGCCAAAGCGGCAGAGGCAAAGGCAAAAGCCGAAAAGGCTCGTAAGGCAGCGGAAGAAATTAAGACTGATAAAGCCGAAAAGGCGGCACAGGAAGCCGAAAAAGAGGCGGAGGAAGCCGAAAAAGAGGCTGAAAAGGACGAGGCAATAGCCGAGCAAACCGAAAAAGAGGCAAATAATAAATAAAACAAGCCAATGGGGCTAAAGGAGAAAAACAATGGGTAAGGACATAACTTTGGTTGTTATGGCTGCCGGTATGGGCAGTCGTTTCGGCGGATTAAAGCAGCTTGAGCCGATAGGAAAAAACGGAGAGGTAATTCTTGATTTTTCGGTTTACGATGCGGTAAAGGCAGGCTTTAATAAGGTTGTTTTTGTTATAAAACACGCAATCGAGGATGATTTTAAACGTATCGTCGGCTCGCGTATAGAAAAAAAGGTTAAGGTTGAGTACGTTTTTCAGGAGACAGATGCTCTTCCGGAGGGCTTTACCTGCCCTGCAGACCGTCAAAAGCCGTGGGGAACCGCTCATGCAATTCTCTGCTGTAAGAATGTTGTAAAAGAGCCGTTTGCGGTTGTAAATGCCGATGATTATTACGGCAGAAGCGCATTTAAGAAGATTTACGACGAGCTGTCATCGGATTCCGAGGATTATTGTATGGTCGGTTTCAGACTCAAGAATACGCTTACCGAAAACGGTACCGTTTCAAGAGGCGTTTGTGTTACAGATAATAATGCTTTAGAGAGCGTCACCGAATATACAAAGATTCGCAGCGATTGCTCATTTACCGAGGATGACGGCAAGACTTGGAATGCGTTGTCGCCGGATACGGTCGTTTCCATGAACCTTTGGGGATTTCGTCCCGACGTATTCAAATACATAGAGGATGGGTTTGTTTCTTTTCTCAAAGAAAAGCTGAATGTGCCGAAATCGGAGTATTATCTTCCGTCCGTCGTATCTTCTCTTATTGAGAGCGGAACCAAAAAGGTTAATGTTCTCGTCGCCGAGGATAAGTGGTACGGCGTAACGTATAAGGAGGATAAGCCGGCTGTTGTAGCTTCGATAGGCGAGCTTATCGACAAAGGCTATTACGACGGAATATAAAAAATA
>UMBO01008550.1_pt1 | contig 15464 bp, 10 predicted proteins | sample 1964021 | NCBI WGS metagenome assembly UMBO01 (sample SAMEA4835947, study PRJEB28245) | human gut metagenome | biome: gut microbiome; material: fecal sample | place: Denmark | collected 2008 | reverse complement strand
GCATTACTGTTACTGCGACCACCACCATTACGATTCTCTGAAGTCTTACGCGTCGTCTCTCTGCGGGCTGCCTGTCTCTTACGATACGCAGGATCATCCCAGTCCTCGGTGTAATCATCCTCTCTTGTTCGTCTTCCGGATCCGATCACGTCCAGTTCCTCCTCATCCTCGTCATCCTCATTCATGTCAAACATCTGCGGAGCCGGACGCTCTGCTGTCTGCTTTCCGGTCCCGGACTTCCCACTGCCGGAGCCGGATGTCTGCATTTCCTGCAGTTCCTGCTGTAAAAAGGCTTCCAGACCTTTTTGTATATCTTCCATCTCCTGAATGGAGTCTCGCTCTCTGTCACTCATGTTGTACCTCATTTCCACATACCGGCACCGGTACGTTCCTTAAGTCTCTTTCCTATTCGTCTCCTAGGATACCACACTCCTTTGTATTTGTCGCGGCAGAAATCCTTAATATTTGCTTAAATGTTGTCCGGCATTTTTTAAGACACACTTTCTATGGCAATAAAAAGAAACTGTCTACGGCAGCCACAAGATTTTCTCTTGCATGCTTTCCGCAGACAGTCTCTGCATTTTTGTTATCTTATATCATTCTATTTATGAGCGATTCTCGCATCTATGTAGTTCTTCAGAGATTCCACGGTCTCCTCCACACCCAGTCTGCTGCTGTTGATGGACAGATCGTAGTTCCGAGAGTCGCCCCATTTTACCTTACAATGGCTGTTGTGGTAAGATTTTCTGCGACGGTCCTTCTCGATCATACGCTCCTCCGCATGTCTCGCATCCAGCTCATAGATCTGCATAACACGCTCGATCTTGGCTTCTTTGTCTCCTAATACGAAGATGGAGATCAGATTCGGATTGTCCTTCAACACGATCTCAGAACAGCGTCCTACGATCACAAAGGATTCTCCTGCCTCTGCTTTTTTCTTGATATAGTCGAACTGCATTCTCGCCACATTATCTGCCGGAGAGCTGTTCATTCCCATCACGCTTCTGTACAGGAATTTGTTACGTCTCTTTTCATCGAACTCTGCCAGCTCCTTGCTGCTCACATTCATGCTTGCAGCCACCTCATCTAACAGGTTATGATCGTACATTGGCAGCTTGTAATATTCTGCCAGCTTTTGTGCGATCTCATGTCCGCCGCTGCCGTACTCACGACTGACGGAGATAATCAGTTGTTCACTCATGGGTCTGCCCTCCTTATAGTCTTACAGATATCTCGCATAGATCATTACCATGGAGATTACTATTACTATTATAGTCGCAGGAGCCATAACTTTGCAATATTTTCCCCACTTGATCATATGACCGGCTTTCGCTGCGGTAGCGATACCCACGACATTCGCAGATGCACCGATGGGAGTCGCACTTCCGCCGATATCGGTTCCCATTGCTAACGCCCATGCCAGGATAGACAGATTTACACCCTGGGTCGCGGACAGACTGCTGATGATAGGGATCATCGTCGCCGCAAAAGGAATATTATCCACGAACGCACTGGCAATTGCGGAGATCCACAAAATAATCGCGATCATCAGCATCAGATTACCGTTACTGATGTCACCGATGAAGTTCGCCATAATTTTCAGGATACCTGTCTGCTCCAGACCGCCTACCACCATGAACAATCCGATGAAGAACAGCAGTGTCTTATAGTCGATCTGTTTGATCAGCTTCAGCGCATCTCTGCCTGCGGCGATCAGCGTCACGATAGAGATAAATACACCGATGCAGGATACAGTCAGACCGGTCTGTGCATGGGTTACCAGCAATGCTACTGCACACAGGAAAATAACGGTGCTGATGATAAAGCCCTTTTTATCGGTGATCGCCTCGGAAGGATCCGGATAAGTCTGATTGCTGCCGGCTGCTACCGCTTCGCTGGCACGCAGCTCCTTGTGGAATACCAGGTAGAAATACAATACAACTACGACCAGGGAAATACCTGCGATCAGACCGGTATTGGTCAAAAAATCCGTGAAGGAATATCCCAGGGAAGTACCGATGATGATGTTGGGGGGATCTCCACACATGGTAGCAGATCCGCCCAGGTTCGCGCAGAATACCTCTGCCAGGATCATAGGCACCGGATTAAATTTCAACAGCTGTGACAGTTCAATCGTGACTGCTGCCAGGAACAGAATTACGGTGATACTGTCAATGAACATTGCCAGAATACCGGATAATACCATAAAGGTCACAAACAGCGGCACTACTTTATATTTAACCATCTTGGCAAGGCGCATACAGAGCCAGCGGAAAAATCCGACTCTCGCCATTCCCTCTACCATGATCATCATTCCCGCTACGAATACGATAGTCTCCCAGTTAATGCCACTGGAAGTCTCCGCGGACTGTCCCGCCGTATACCAGAAATGACTTGTAAAAAAGCTTCCTAAATTCAGGGTCTCCCACACTGCACCCATACTGTGCATTCCCAGTCCGAATACCAGCACCAGCGTCAGCAGACCGCAGCCCAGTGTAATAACGTGTCTCTCCCATACTTCCAGAACGATCAGTATAAACATCGCTACAAATATTACTACTGCAAGTATCTGTGCTATCACTTTTCCTGCCTCCTCGTTAGTTTTTCTAATAAACGTACAAGAGTAGATTGTATCTGAAAAAGCAGGGGAAGTCAATCATTCTTTGGGGCTCTGCACATAAATATTCCGTTAAAGTTTTTTATGTTTATTCATTCCGAATGCTTTCGATATCGTTCTTACCCACATAGCGTAAGAACATCCGGTGCATATCGATACCACTCTCTCCGAAATATAATTTCATGTATTTCTCGCCGTCCTGACGAATGGGCAGTGTTACAACACGTTCCATGGTCTGACCTTCCGTGCCGTTAAGGGTCACGGTCTGTTGTAACGTATTGTTCAGGAACACGGAGATCGGCAGCTGCGCCAGTTCTCCTAACGTAGAACTCATCCGAAATACCAGCTCATATCTTCCGATCTTAGGGAAACGCAACTGGTATACCGCACTTGTGCCCTTCTTCGTGGACAGTTTTTCCAACGGAAGTTCTATCTCTTCGCCGGTCTTCGGCTCCGGCATTTCCAGACGTGCCAGCACCTGTCCGCTGTCTCCTGCACCCTCGGTACTTATCGGATTGTGAAGCTCCGTGCATTCCTCTTCCTCTCTGTTCAGAAGCCGTTCCATAGCAACGGAACGTAACAGGAAACCACAGATATTTGCCGCATTCCGCGTAAGCTGTGCTCTGGTGAGTCTGCCGTCTGCCAAGCCTTCCGCGGTATTGTCCCCCGCGGAGTTGGATGCCGCATCCGCTACGACCATATAAATATCGTTCTGTGCCCGCACCATGGGAATCGTCTGTCTGCCGGAGCCGGGCTCCCCTTCCTCATTGATCTTCGCCCACCAGTCAGTCATCACAATGCCCTGATATCCCCATTCCTTACGGAGAATGGTCGTCAGGAGATCATAGTTGCCAGCTGTCCACAGTCCGTTTACCGGTCCGTAAGTAGACATGATACTGTAAGCGCCACCCTGTTTCACCGCGATCTCAAAGCCCCTCAGATAGATCTCTCTCAGTGCTCTCTCGGATACGATGCTGTTGGCATCATGCCGTTTGAATTCCTGATTGTTACATGCAAAATGCTTGATAGTGCCGGTGACACCGTATTTTCCCATGCCGGTCAGCTGTGCTGCTGCCATGATACCGGTGAGATACGGGTCTTCCGAAAAATACTCAAAGTTACGACCGTTCAATGGATTCCTGTGGATATTGATGCCGGGTCCTAAGAGGGTGTCGATCTTGTTCTTCCGAAGCTCCATGCCCTCCATTTCATACAGTTCCTCCACCAGTTCCGGATCAAAGGTGCAGGCAAGCAATGTGCCGTTAGGCAGGGCATATGCCATGGTGCCGCAGTCCATACGGATACCGGAGGGCCCGTCCGAACAACAGGCTATGGGAATCCCAAATTTCTTCAGATTATCTGTCACTCCACCGAAGGCTGCTGCCGTACCCGGAGTCACTTTCGGGGAACACATGCCCTCTCCGCGGGTCATACAGATCAGATCTCCGTCCGACAGCTGTGTCAGAAACTGTTCTAACGTAATTTTTCCATCCTGCACATCCGACAGCTTCCAGCCATGATCCCCCTCATATTTACTCTGTGTCGGTCTCTCTGTCCGAATGCGCTCCGCCAGGTCTATCGTTCGTAAAGGTACATCTTCCCAGTTTACAATGGCATGATCCTTTTCCTCGAAAAAGAAAGGTTTCAGACGCTTAAACTCCTGTACCGGTACCATTGCTTCCGTCACCATCCGTACTATCCGAAGCTCTGTCAGGGTCGCCTTGCCAGCCTCTGCTGCGCTTCGCACATCGGTTCCTGCATAGAAGATATAGTCTCCCGCTTCCAGTACATAGCAGGATTTATGTCCGGTGACACCACTGTCATCATAGGAAGCATACTCCGTCAGCTCTGTTTTCAGCAGCAGTTCTTCTGTCTCACCCGGCTTCAGTTCTTCTGTCTTCGCAAATGCAGCCAGCTGGCGCAGAGGCTTTCCTAATTTCCCCTGAGGTGCTTCCAGATACAGCTGCACAGTCTCCCTGCCGGATATTTCACCGACATTAGTCACTTTTGCAACTGCCGTGACTGCCGTGCCCTGTACGGAGAATCCCAGGATCTCTGTCTGGAACTTCGTATAGGATAATCCAAATCCGAAAGGATACTTCACCTTATCTTTCGCAAAGGTCTCAAAATAACGATATCCTACATAAATATCCTCGGTATAGAAATTCTCCACCGGATCTCCGAAATTTTCCGTGGAAGGATAATCTTCAATATCTTCTGCAATCGTGTCACTTAATTTACCACCGGGATTTACTTTGCCGGTCAGGACATCCACACAGGCCCTGCCGCCCTCCTGGCCTCCCTGCCAGATATAGAGTACTGCCTGCGGCTGATACCGGTCTACCCACTTCATATCTATAATGTTGCCGACATTCAGTACCACGATCGTATGCTCAAAAGCATGACATACATTACGAAGGAGCTCCTCCTCCAAAGCTGTCAGCAGATAGCTTCCCTCCGCCGCACTGTTATCCTTATCTTCCCCGGCAGTACGCCCGATGACCACGATCGCTGCATCCGACTGTCCGGCTGCCTGCGCCGCCAGTTCTTCATCTACGGGCATCTCCTCCTGATTCCAGGGTTCCATGGCCCAGCCTTCTCCCACATCAAAGGGATGCTCCTTCAGCCACTCACGATACTGCTGCTCCAGCGCTTCGTTTACCTGTATGGTTCCATCTTCTTTCAAGCTGTCAATGATATTCGTGACATAAGGAGCATTGACCATACCGCCGGAGCCTGTACCACTCTTGTAATGCTCGAACTGCGTTCTTCCGAATACAGACACTCTCTGTCCCCTGCGTAACGGTAAGGTATCCTCTTCATTCCGCAGCAGCACACTTCCTTCTGCCGCCACGCGTCTTGCCAGCTCCGCATATTTCTGATAATCCAGTGTATATTTCATTTGTCCAATGACTCCTTCCCACAGACAACCTGTTATTGTTGACATCATTATACCGAAAGAAAGAAGTTTTCTCAATAGAAAAAGACACTGGAGAAAGTCTCCAGTGTGCTCAGAAGATAAGCCGGACTACAAATTCCCCGTCTTCCATCCGGAATTGATACTGTCCATTGAGTTTTTCCACATAATAGATGATGCTCCGGACTCCCAGTCCATGTCCGGACCGATCCGTGACCGGGATTCCATCGGTAAATAGCGGCGGTGTCTGCACCGGATTTTTCACCATAAGTAAGAGATGCCCTGCCTTCTCCGACAGAGACAGTTCAATCCTCCGTCTGTTCTCCGGCAGTTCTTGTACCGCATGCATGGCGTTTTCCAGCACATTGGACAGGATCGCGCAGAACATCATTTCCGAACAGGGAAGCTTTTCTCCGATCGTGACCTGTGTATCCCAGGGAATCTTCTGCTCCTCAAATCGGGTATTATATGTAGATAGTACTGAATTCACCATTTCATTCTTACAATATGCCCTGATAATGGTATCATCATAGGTCTGGCTGACCTCATTGAGATATTCCAGGGCTTTTTCACAATCTCCCTGCTGGAGCAGTGTCCGCAGGACGGACATATGATGTCTGGTATCATGCCGCAGGATCGACATCTTTTTCTCGCTTTTCCTTGTATTGTCCATCTCCGCCTGAAAAGAATTCATCTGCATACGGATCAGCTCATTATACTGCTCTGCCTTGCTTTTCATTTCGTATTCCCTGAAATATATCAGCAAAAAGAACAGATACGACAGACAGATAGCAAATCCGAGGAACTCCGGTACCGCTCTGTTGCCGGTATATAGCAGCTTGGAAAACTTCGTCGTGGCATAGTCAAAAATATAATACACCAGAGGCAGACTTCCGATGATCAGCAGCTCCCGGTCCGTCTTTGCAAACAACATTGTCGTCGTCTGACACACATAATGGCACAGCACCCAGAATACTACCAGCGTCACCACGATACGGCAGGCATAATAGCACCACTCTTTTCCCGTTATCGACAGTACGAACAGCCCTATCCAGTTACTGCACTGGCAGCACAGATACGCTGTGAATATGGAGCTTAAGGACGGCAATAGTCTGAATTTATAATAGAACACCAGCATCAGCAATAGCGGCACGTGAACGATCAGCGGGTATATCTGATCCACCATCTCCGGACCCAGCAGAGATACGCAGACCATATATAAGCCCCCGGAAATCACTGCCAATAGCAACAGCTTCCATACATTCTTTTTGTCCTTCTTCACACCCAGGAAAAAAGCCGACAGGAAGATGCCGAACAGCATAGTCGTAATATTATGTGTATATGTCAGAATTTCCAGTATCATAGGAGCTCCTCACTTTTATTTCGTAAGTTCATAGATGCTTTTACAGCTTTACTTTTACAAAATCATGTTCCATGGCGGGAAGCACCTTTTCGATCAGATCCGCCGTCCGCATACGAAGGCTGGAGGTATTGATGCAGGGATGGCACCCGAAATATTCACTGTCCAGCACTTCCTCATCGATCAGCAGCTTCACCTGATGTTCCTTATCGTTCATCAGACCGAGTACACTGACAGAGCCGGGGGTGATATCCAGGAATTTCTCCATGTATTCCGGCTTGGCAAAAGAAAGCCTTGCCGAGCCGATCTGCGCCGACAGATCCTTGGTATGGAACACCTTGGTATCCGGGATCATCAGCAGATAAAATGCGGTCTCCTGACGGTTGCATAGGAACAGATTCTTACAAACCATGGATTCCAAAATCTCATCCACTTCCTTACAGTCCTCCATGGTCATCGCCGGAGCGTGATCCACGCGGTCATATTCCACGCCTAAGCCATCCAGCAGGTCATAGGTACGTATCTCTTTGTCCAGTCTGTCGGTGGTATCGGCAGGTCTTCCTTTTTGCAATACTAATGTCATTGTCTTTTCCCCTTTGTTGTCTAATAACCGATGGTGTCGTTTACAAGGATCACATGGATCCGGTCCGTATGTCTGGAATATCTCGTGATCAGGAACTGACAGCAGATGGTATCCGGAGACTTGCAGTCGAAGCATTTTCCGGTTTCTTTGCATGGAGTCTTGATGTCGAATCTCTGGGCATTGATAGGTGCAGCCACGTTTCTCGCACGCTTCATGGCACTGTCTAAGTCTGCGCAGACCTTGTTCATGCCAACGATGAAGATTACTTTCCTCGGTCCCTGGGCTATGCAGGAGACACGGTTGGAATTGCCGTCGATATTGACCATGACACCGTCGCTGGTGATGGCATTGGCACTGGAAAGGAAGATATCCGCATCGTAAGCTGCCATAAGTCCTGCTCTGGCATCCATCTTAGAGCGGTCGATATAGTGGTAATTGCCTGCTTCCAGAGCGGAGATCAGTCCGATCTCTCCGGCGCTCATGCATCCGCCCATAGCGATGGTGCTTCCCTCCGGGATCAGCTCCAGTGCCTGCTTTAGTGCAGCTTCTTTATCCTCCGCATAATAACCTGACATGTTACGGGACTGTAATCCCTTGATCACTGTTTTGGCCAGCTGTTCATTTCTTTTTCTGATCATTTCATTCATCTCTTAACCTTCCTGCCTTTCCGTAATCTGCAAACTTTATTCCTGTGGGACGATTTCTTTTTGATCCTATGATGTCGGGGTCAAAAGCCCCCGACTTTGATACCTACGGATTGCTTCGTGATATTCGCATATCGTGGGATTATCATCCTATTTTATCAAAAAAAATTTTCTATGTATAGCAACCAATAGAAATATTTGACAATACTTTTCGCATATGCTAGGATATTTCCAATATTAGGGAGTAGTTCACATCGGGTAACCGGTGTTGTGTTGGTCGTCATCACGTTAGTGAAGCCTCAGGCAGTCGCTAACCGGGCAGTACACTTCTACAGAAATGGAACGAGACTTTTATTGTATGTTTATCGTGCAGTAAAAGTCTTTTTTTTGCGTGATAAACAAAGGATCCGGGTACATTATTTAAAGAAGGAGGATTTGTATATGACACAAAAAAACATCTGGAATATTTCTGTAAAAGAACTCATGGAAAAATATCAGGTGACAGAACAGGGGCTTACCACTGCCCGCGCCAAGGAGCTTCGCCTGGAAAAGGGTGAAAATATCCTGCAGGAGAGCAGGCGCAAAAGTATACTGGAAGTATTTATCAGTCAGTTTGCTGATCTGCTGGTAGTAATCCTGATCATTGCGGCAGCGATCTCCATGTTTTCCGGCAATGTGGAGAGTACCGTTGTAATCCTGCTGGTACTGGTGATCAATGCCATCCTGGGCACCCTGCAGCATGTAAAAGCTCAGCGTTCTCTGGACAGTCTCAGGCAGTTATCTTCACCCGGTGCAAAAGTCATTAGAGACGGTGTGAAACGGGAACTTCCATCTAAGGATATTGTGCCGGGAGACATTGTCTTATTGGAAGCGGGTGACATGATCGTGGCCGATGGCCGTATCCTGCACAGCTATTCGCTGCAGGTCAATGAAAGCTCTCTGACAGGCGAGTCTGCCAATGTAGAGAAAACAGATGCCGTTATAGAGGATGATGTGGCACTTGCTGACCGGGTAAATATGGTGTATTCCGGAAGTCTGGTCACCTACGGACGCGCTAAGATGCTGGTGACTGCTACCGGCATGGAGACGGAGCTGGGTAAGATTGCAGGACTGATGAATGCAGCCAAAGAGCGCAAGACACCGCTGCAGGAGAGCCTGGACAAGTTCAGCAGCAGACTTGCCATACTGATCATGCTCATATGTGCTGTCGTATTCTGCCTGTGTATCTATCGCCGGATGACGCTGTTGGACTCTATGATGTTTGCAGTGGCACTGGCTGTTGCTGCGATCCCTGAGGCACTGAGCTCCATTGTGACCATAGTGCAAGCCTTTGGCACACAGAAAATGGCAAAGGAAAATGCAATTATCAAGAATCTGAAAGCTGTGGAAAGTCTGGGCTGTGTCTCTGTCATCTGCTCTGATAAGACCGGAACACTGACACAGAATAAAATGACGGTGCAACAGATTTATATAGAAGGCCGGTTATACGAGCCGGACCAGCTTGACCTTTTGAATCAGACACATCGCTATCTGCTCTACGACGCTGTCCTCAACAATGATTCCAGTATCGTCGATGACAAGGGCATCGGTGACCCTACAGAATATGCCCTTTTAGAGATGTTTCGAAGGATTGAAGCGGATACATCTTCTATTTTGAAAGAAGCAAATATGCATGAAGATATCCTCAGGCAGAACATGCAACGCCTTGCGGAAGTGCCTTTTGATTCCGACAGAAAGCTGATGAGTACGAAATATATGCTGCATGGTGTACCCACGATCCTTACCAAAGGTGCTGTGGATGTTCTCTTAGACCGCTGTGACTATGTGCGCTGCAGCGACGGTATCCGTCCTATGACGGAAACTGAAAAAGACAAGATCCGTATGCAGAATCAGCTTTTTTCAGAAAATGGCCTGCGTGTATTGTCTTTTGCTTACAAGGAATCGAATGAAAATCTCGACATCCATGCGGAGTATGGCTATACCTTCCTGGGCCTGATCTCTATGGTAGATCCACCCAGAGAGGAATCTGCGGCTGCCGTTGCAGCTTCCAAGAGAGCCGGCATCCGTCCGGTCATGATCACCGGTGATCATAAGGTAACAGCAGTGGCAATCGCCCGCCGGATCGGAATATTCGAAGAAGGAGACCTTGCACTGACAGGTGCTAAGCTGGATGCCATGAGCGACAGCGAACTGGATGAACAGATAGCACAAATCTCCGTCTATGCCAGAGTATCTCCCGAGAACAAAATCCGGATTGTAGAGGCATGGCAGCGCAGAGGTAATATTGTCTCCATGACGGGAGACGGTGTGAATGATGCTCCTGCATTGAAAAAGGCAGACATCGGTGTCGCTATGGGAATTACCGGGACAGAGGTGTCCAAGGATGCCGCAGACATGATTCTGTCAGATGATAATTTCGCAACGATCATCAAGGCAGTGGCAAACGGGCGTAATGTATACAGAAATATCAAAAATGCCATTTTGTTTCTGCTGTCCGGTAATACCGCCGGTATCTTAGCAGTATTATACACATCCCTGATGGGCCTTCCTGTGCCTCTTACACCTGTACATCTGCTGTTCATCAACCTGCTGACCGATTCTCTTCCGGCCCTGGCAATCGGCATGGAACCTGCAGATGATGACCTTCTGAAGGAAAAGCCCAGGAATCCACGGGAAGGAATCCTCACCAGAGGTTTTATGATTACGATGATAACACAAGGACTGCTGATTGCAGCAGCCTCCATGACAGCTTATCACATCGGACTGACCGTCAGTTCGGCTATGGCCTCCACTATGGCTTTTGCCACACTGACACTGGCCAGATTGTTCCATGGTTTTAACTGCCGTGGCAGCGAATCCATCTTCCGGCTGGGACTGACCTCGAACCGCTACAGCCTCTATGCTTTCGCCGCGGGAGTCTCTTTACTGGCACTGGTAATCTTCATCCCGGCGCTGCACAGTGTATTCAGCATAGCCGCTCTGCCTACGACAGCACTTGGTCAGATCGTGGGGCTCGCTCTCATGCCGACAGTGATTATACAGATAACGAAAATTATCAGGCATAGATACTTGGTTTAATCAATATCTTCCACAGACTGCAATCTTTCCTTTTTTACCTTCAGATATTCTTCCGCATAATGTGTCTCTTCGTTGGTTGTCAGAATTACCTCCTGCCCCTGCGGCATATCAATATCCGTTGCCGCAAGCAGGAGGGAATCCTCCTTCAGCCAGCTTTCCAGCCCTGTGAAAAACTGCGGGTCGTAGTGATCTGCCCCGTTCAGCTCATTATGATATCTGTCAAAGGAATAGTCCACGGGAGACAGTACATTATAGTCATAATAGCAGATGCCCTGCCCTGTCCAGAAGCTCGTCACCACCAGATACTCGTAGCCGTCTTTTTCTGTAAGGAATATCTGCGTGTTCCCAGCATGAGCAATGGCAAATTCCTGCGACCACAGCGGGATGATTCCATATTGTCCGTCTCCCAGATACTCGTAGACCGCTACCGTTCCCCAGTTTCCTGCCTTATGCAGTGCTTCCGTGAGCTCATCATTTTTTTCCTCCAGATAGACCTTCGTTACAATCTTTTCCTTGTAACCGTTATGGGTCAGATCATAATATCCGGTATAGACCTCTGTCATATCCGGTTCTTCTTTGTCGATATTCTCCTCTTCCAGATAACGAGAATATGTTTTTTGTACCGAAAAATCTCCCAGAGAAAAATTACCATCTTTTTGCATGGATACCGGTGCCGTTATATTAAAGCCAGTCTCATAAACCAGGTCCGCCATCTCGTTCATATTTATGCCAACCCCTACATTTGCAAAGGGCTGTCCTCCACGAAAATCATACCGGATCTGCGCCCCCACACCGATGCTTTTATAAGTGTATCCTTCCAGTTTCTGCAACAGACGGGTCTGATCCAGATCAATACTCTTCTGAGCATCTATCTTTCCGTTTTTATCCAGAAAATCCACATGAAGTGTATGGAACTGTTCATCCAGCGTATCCGCCGCAAGGATCCGTCTGTCAAAATCTTCAACCACATTTGTATATTCGGAGACCTTCGGTGTTCCTTTCTGTACATCTACATAATACAGTCCTTCCACATAAATACCGGTTCCTGTCCCCTGTATGGTAGAAATGTAGTACTCCTTGTCGCCATCCCCATCATAATCTGCGGCTTCTATCGCAGGTGGTGCCGAATACATGTTTCGCCAGGGGATCTCCACCCGATATTCCTCGTCTCCGTCGTGGATCACCAGACAGTCTTCTGCACCGTTGCCCCAGACACTGACTGTCTCATCATAGGAGTATGACAGCACACCATACTCTCCTTCCGGCAGCTCCCGGGCAGCATCCACCGAGACTTGATCTGCCTGGGTTTTCTCCTGATATAGTCCGGTCTGGTAGGTAAGTTTCTCCGGCTCAGATTCCGTTGTCATCTCCGGGATTGTCTGTGAGGTGGCTGTAGCGGTTTCCTGACCAACTTCCTCTGCCTGAGCAGATTCGGTATCAGAGATTTCCAAAGCGTCCCTACTGCTGCCGCAGCCTGTCAGAGAAAATGCCATGATCAATACCAGTAATCCGCTGCTTATTTCTTTGTGAAGCTTTCTTTTGTACATACGCCCTCCCCCTATAGCCGGTAAATGCATTTTCTATCTTTATCATATCTAACGAATCTGGCAAAGTAAAGCCCAAAAAGTGCCGACACCATGCTTTTCGGTATCGGCACCTTTTCTTTTTAAAATGCTGAAAATCACTCTGAAGACATTGTAACACCTAAAGCCAGCTTTAGGTCAAGAATTATTGTTTTACATATCTCTGATTTTTACTATTTGGCTTTTCCGGCAATGTCATTTTTATTAGTCCCAACTCTATGGCAGGCTTGATATAATTTTTTCGAAATGTTTCCTTGGATTTCAAATGCAGTGCCTCCATGATCGCATTAGCGGTATAGGGAACGTCGTACTCCATTACTTCCAACATCCGTTTTACATATTCTGACATACTTTCATTTGTCTTATTTACCTGTATGATAACTTCATCTAATACCTGATCTATCATACTTAACATAAATTCTATAAAAACATCTGAATTTCCATTCACATGACATTTTGCTATTGCATCATAATATTCTGCCTGGAATCTTTCAATCTGACTTTCCAACGGAATATATTCAAACACATTTCTCCAACGGTATAACATTACCGTATGCCATAATCTAGCCATTCTTCCATTTCCATCTGCAAAAGGATGTATAAACACAAATTCATAATGAAAAACAGCTGACACAATAAGCGGATGTATTGTCCCTTCACTGTTTTTAACCCATGAAAATAAGTCCTTCATCAGTTCATTTACCATATTCGGCGACGGTGCCACAAAAATACACCGATCTCCGGAAAAGACACCCTCTTCCCCTTTTCTGAATATACCGGATTCCCCTACTGTTCTATAGGTCATTATTCCATGGATTTTTTTCAGATCTGACATGCTTTGAGGATTTATTTCCGAGATTTTTTCATATGCAGCATATGCATTTTTCACCTCTTGTATTTCCTTTTGATCTCCCAATACAAGGTGACCATTGATGACATCTCTCACTTCAGCCAGAGACAAGGAATTTGCTTCTATTTTTAAGGAAGAATGAATGGATCGGATCCGGTTGTTTTTCCTTAAATGCGGTCTTGTTTCCAATTCCCTGTGACTGCTTATTTTACCTACTTTTTCGGATATAGAAGAAACAAGCTCCAACATTTTATTTGAGATTGTATATGGCGGTTCATATTTTCCCATTTATGTCACTCCATCTTGCTTATTATCTTGCTTATTATCTTACTCGTTTTGGATATCATTAGCAATCTTTTTATTTTTCGCTTAAACATTTTCTTTCTCCTTTCCGTATTTTTTTATTCTATTACTTTCCTTGTTTCCGCATTTTTTATACATATACTTTAGCAAATTTCCGCGTTTTTTCAACATATCTTGTAGCAATCGAGAAAAACAGCTATTAAATAAAAATCCTTCTTCATGTATAATTTATGATATACTATTTAAAATGATGTCGGGGTCAAAAGCCCCCGACTTTGATGCCTACGGATTGTTCCGTGCTGCGCACTCCCACTTCTACGCTCCGCTTCTGTCCGTGCTAAACATGTGCCACTGGCACATAGCACCCTGGCATCTTTAAAATTATCATTCTGAGAGAAAGGAATTCCGACTATGGGAATCAGATTAGTCTGCAGTGACCTCGATGGTACACTTTTACAATATGGAAAAAAAGAATTAGAGGGGGAAATTTTTGACCAGATCCGTGCGCTGCATGACAAGGGAATCTTGTTCTGCCCGGCGTCTGGAAGACAGTATACCAGCCTGCGGAAGCTGTTCGCTCCCGTGGCGGATTGCTGTATTTTCTTATGTGAAAACGGTGGCGTGATCTATAAGGACGAGCAGTGTATTGCGAAAAATCCCATGCCTAGAGAGCTGGCAGAGGAGATCGCGGAGGATCTGTGGAACCGGAGTGACGGTCAGGGCGAAATCATGCTCTCCGGACAGAATACGGCGTATCTGATGGAACGTGGGCTGGGAATGCTGGACAGAATCAAGTTTATCGGCAACAACTATCAAGTCATTCAGGATCCCTCCGAAATTCCGGAGGATATCGTAAAGGTCTCTGTATATCTCCATGAAGGCGTAGCGGCTTATGCTGACCGCTTTGTCCCCCGCTGGGAGCAGGCGAACTGTGCGGTGGCGGGACCTTACTGGATCGATACCACCCTTGCCAACAAAGGCATCGGTGTCACCTCTATCTGCAGGATCCTTGGTATTGACCTTGCGGATGTCATGGCATTCGGTGACAATTATAACGACGTATCCATGCTGGATATCGTGGGACATCCTTATATTATGGACGGAGCTGCCGGTCCGTTGAGAGAAAAATATCCACAGCACACTCCCCGACCGGAAGAAGTACTGCGGACTTTCCTGAAATAATTTTATTTTCTATACCTGTGCGGATATTTTCCCAGCAATAATCTCTGTTACTTCTTCCAGCGATTTGTCTGTGGCGGAGGCTATCTGCTCTGCCGACAGACCATTCTAATATATTTTGCCCTCTTTTATTTCCTCCCAGTGCGCTTTTGTCATTACATTTGTATGACCAGTTCTTACTTCCTTCAGTAAAGGCACGGGAACTTCTTCGCAGGTATGATGATACACGAACCCGACCTTTTCCTGCACTCTTTTGGATTTTTGATTTCCCTCATAATATCCGCACCATATGGTATTCATCCCAAGTTCTCCGAATCCATGGCGCAAAATTTCCTTTGCGGCCTCCAGCA
>UMBO01000067.1_pt1 | contig 16061 bp, 19 predicted proteins | sample 1964021 | NCBI WGS metagenome assembly UMBO01 (sample SAMEA4835947, study PRJEB28245) | human gut metagenome | biome: gut microbiome; material: fecal sample | place: Denmark | collected 2008 | reverse complement strand
TATATGGATCTCTTTCGCTGATAATAAGGTCATAAAAATCTCCATAAGTAATAATTATATTTTTAAATTTCTCAAAGCAGTTAACATCAATACTTGATATTGTTGTAGGTAAAAATATTTTTCTATTTTTTCTATTTTGTTAAAAATATTTCGTTTAATTGTCTTAACTCCAAAAGGAATTGGAGGGGCTTGAAAATTATGTTTTTTCAAATAGTTATTAAAAGGTATTATGTTAATATTAGTAACTACTTTATTTTTTATTTCATAAAATTTACTTTTCATCTTCTATAATTTTTAAAACTAATTTTTTAACTTCTAACCAAATTTTTTTTAAACTATCATATGATAAAGTTTTATAAACATCATCAAATGATGTCCATATTAAATCATGAGTGTCTAAAGAATCATTATTACTTTTACCATTATCAATTGCAATATAATAATACATATCAACTTCATCATTTTTCGAATCATAATAGTGTTCTTGAGCCACAGGCTCATTACTATACAAAATACAATCTCTTTTTGTTTCTTCTGCTGTTTCTCTTATTGCACATTCTATCAAAGACTCCTCTGATTCTCTATGCCCCTTTGGAAAAGAATAATCTTTTTGTTTTTGCCTATATATTAGTCCTATCTTATTATTTTCTTTATTAATTAATATACATCCTGCCTTTTCCACTTTCATTTTCTTAACCCTTTCATCATTAATATTCTATCATAAATATCATCTTTTTCAATATCTAAATCCTTATATTTTGAACTATTTGAAAAACTGATAAATTCTTCAAAACACAATAAATTCAACTCATTTGGTAATACACCATTAAATATCCAATCCACATCTGAAATTAAACATTTTGATACTCCATTTGAATTATGCCAATACTTAATTCTCGATGAATCCTTAGCATCTAATTTATAAAATGTATAATTTTTTCCCTAATGGGTAATGCATAATATGAACAATTTTAATATTCTTTTTTTCTACTCCAAGACCGATTTGTTCTTTCACATGAAAAACCACAGAATCATATAAATCTTTATTTTCTAAAACATATCCCCCGGGTAACTCAAAAGCATCATCTCTTTTTTTTAATATAATAAAACCTTATTATTTTTTTTTATAATGAAAAAGCCAACACGAATGCTGACTTTTATTTGTTTACATAAATTGTTTGCAAAAGATTTCCTTTATTTATAAGGGTTTCACGGCTTCTATGTTTTTTTTATTTTGTTTGCAAACAAATTGCAAACATTTGCCTTATTTTACGATTTTTTTGTTTTCACAAATCTTCGCAAACCCTTGATTTTACTACTATTTACCGCAACAGTTTTTGTACTTTTTCCCACTTCCACATGTTCGAGTTTTTATAATATTTATGCTACTATAAATATTATCTGTATTACTTGTATTTACTCGTGTTTCAGTTTTTGAAATATCTGTATTATTTGTATTAATTGTACTTATTTTAACCATTAATATTTTTTACTTGGCGACAAATTGGCGACATTGTCTACATCGTTATTTGTCTTTTATATGTTTTAAATTTTACAATATTATTTATCTTTTGTCTAGAATATTTTCACAATTTTTGCAAAAACTAATTATTATTCAACTCTTGTTTGCTTTGCTGTTGTAGTTCAAAGATTGTTTTTTGATTTTCTATTTCTGCTCTAAGCTCATCTTCTGTTGGTAAATATAATTTATATTTTGAAGCAAAAAGTTGCTCATTTCCTTTTAGAACAGAGTATTTTGCTATATCTTCATCAGTTTCTGAACATAATACAATTCCTATTGTTGGGTTATCATCTGGTGCTTTTTTTAATTCATCATACATTCTAACATACATGTCCATTTGACCAACATCTTGATGAGTTATTTTTTTAGTTTTTAAATCAATCAACACAAAACATTTTAATATATAATTGTAAAATACCAAATCTATATAATAATCTTCTTTTTCTGTTTGAATATGTTGTTGTCTTGCAACAAAAGCATATCCTTTTCCGTAATTCCATTAAAAATTTTTGTAAATTATTTATTATACTAGATTCTAATTCTGTTTCTGTAAAACTATCATCTAAAGAATATCCTAAAAATTCAGCTATAACAGGATTTTTTACAAATTCTAATTTATTCATTAAATATTGATTTTCATTTACTTTTTTCATTTCATCTATAACTGGCTCTTTGACTTGAGATTTCAATAATCTATAATAATACTGTGATGAAATATTTCTTTGTAATGTTCTTACACTCCATGTTTGTCCTAATGCTTCATTTTCATACCATTCTCTTGCTTCTTTATCAAATACTTGTAATAATGTTCTATAATGACTCCAAGAAAGCAATCTATTAGATTTTGAACACGCTGTGTTCAAAATGTTTGGAAAAGTTTTGTAAAAATTCAAAAAATAATATAAATTTCTTGAATCAAAGCCCTTTCCGTATTCTTCCTTCAATTTTTTTGATAATTTCTTTATTATTTCTGTACCATAATCCGCTCTTCCTTCACCTTTTAATTCTTCTTCTGCAATTCTATATCCAATTAACCAATTTCTTTCTACTAATGCAAGATTAACAGACTGAAATGCATAGTCTCTTGCAGAATCTATAATTGAACAAACATCATTTAAAACATTATCTGTTTTAGAATATTTTATAATTGATGTATCGTTTTTATCCATTTTTTCTAAATTCATTTTTTACCTCCTTGTATATGTAGCATCATTATTCAGAGATGTTTCACCATCTCCCCACCAATGTGCTTTTCTAACGATATATTCACCATTTTCACAAAAGCTTATATTAGAAGAAGAATCATCTTTGTATTTATTATTTAAATACATTTTTGCATAAATTTTGGTATTCTTTATAGGTAAACAACATATACACGCAATAAAAATTATTATAAAAATTACTATGAAAACTATTATTTTTCTTCTCATTTAAAATTCCCCTCGTATAACTATCTATTTTATTATTGTATCTTTTTATTAAAATATTTATATATTTGTTCAAAATATATTTTATACTTTTCTTTATTTTCAACATTATCATATAATTTATCAATAATACGATTTTCCTTTATATAATCTAATGAATAATTAAATTTCAAATCATAAAAAACTGCCAATAATAAGATAATCTTGTCACTTTTGTTTTTTATCTCTTTATAATTGATACATTTTTCTTCAAAGAAATCCTTTTTTACATTATCGGTAATCTCACACGAATCTTCTGAAAATAAATTCTTGTTTTCTATTAATAAATTAAAAATATCTAATTTATCAGCATCTCTTACAATATTACATAGCAATAAATATCTGTCATCCAAATCGTTTGGAATTTCTAGTTTATTATGAAATTTTATAGCATAGTATAATTGTTTATATGCACTATTGTTATTATAAAAATTAGTTATCTCATTTTGATTGAACAATAAATCGACAGCTAAATCCCCATGGTCTATTGAATCAACATCACTATAAGTTTTATAGTTCTTCCATTGTTCAAACCTTCCATAATCATGAAGAATCCCTGCCACAATAGCTAATTCCATATTATGTGCCTCTATTTTTAAACTTTCAGCTATATTTTTTGCAAATTTCATAACCCTAATTGAATGATAATATTTTCTTTTAATATTTTCATCATTCATATCATAATTTTTGACATATAATTCTAATTTTTTTATAAGCTCATCTTCCATGTTTTCCTCACTTTCTTTATATTAGTAATAACGTAAATATTATTCGCAAATAAACTTATCAAGATCGAATCCATCAGTTTCTATTATATATTTTCCCCTTTTATTTTTTGCTGGTAATGTAGCCTCTGGGCAACATTTTTCATTTTCAAAAGATTTTAAAAAATGACAATAATTATAATCATATTTTTTTGTAGTAAATATAATTTTTTTATATGGGATTTTATTGAATTCTTGTATAGTTAAATCATCACATCTACTTAATTGTTCATCTAATGTTATTCTATCGGTTGCAATTACAATAATATTATCATAATTTATTCTTTTCTTTCTTCTTTCCCAATTCTGCTTTGCTATTTCAAATGTATAATTTGTATGCGAGAAAAAAATATGTATATCTTTTAACTTTCCAACAACAAAATTATTAATTTTTATATTTTTTTCTTCTACTAAATCATTTTCTAAATATTCCTTCAAATTACAGCAAAGCTTAACGAAATCTTTTGGTTTAATATATAAATCAATCGTAGGTGATAAAAACTGTTGGTTATAATCATGATATAATCTCCCCCCTATACATGTATTGGTTATTAATGTCTTTTCTCCCATAGTTTTATTTTGCAACATTAATCTTCTTTCATGATATAATTTTTGTTTTTCTTTTGAAACTTGAAATCTTTCAATATCTTTCACTTTTTATTGAATCACCTTATCTTTTCCAATTAATTTTCTTAAAATATTTAAAGCCCAATTATGATACTCTAGACCAGAATTACTCATAGTATAATCTTCTAGCACTTTAACATTATAATTGTTTTCAAAAAAATCCAATGCAGTTTTTAAAACACAAGCCTCTGTATCAAATCCACATAAATGTATTTCTTCAATTTCGTTTTCTTTAATATATTGTTTTAATTCATCATTTAAAGCTGTATATGTCGTTTTTTCAAAAACATCATAATTTTTGGTATCTATAATAATTTTTCTATCTTCTTCATTTACACATTTTTCAATAGAATTTATACCTTTTGCAGGATTACTTGAATGTGCCGATTTCCCTACAAATTCAACTTCTAATTCTAGCAATCCTTTACTTCCATTCATAATTTCATTATTAGTAGGCTCTCCTACAATAATATTTTCAGGTATTTTTATATCATTATCAACTATTTCTTTTATACCTTGAAATCCTATTTCTTCATCATAAGTAAAAAACAACTTAATTCCAAAATTTAATTTATTCCAATCAGTATCTAATGCTGCTTTTAAGATACCAGCAATTCCACCTTTCATATCGCAAGTTCCTAATCCATATAATCTTTCATTTATTTGTGTTAATTCTAATGGATTATAACTCCAATCTGTTCCACTTTGTACTGTGTCAGTATGTCCTATAAAACCTAGTTTTGTTTCATTTTTTATACTCATTATTAGGCATTTACTTTTATATTCTACTTTAAATCCTTTTGCTTCCAATAATTTTTGTATATAATTCATTATTTCTTCATTTTGATTATCTTTAATTGTATTAAAACTAACTAATTCCTTTAATATTTCTTTAGTCTGCATAAATTTCCTCCTTTACAACACCACAAATTTTTGCATTTTTTATGTAGTTATCTTTTACATCTAAATCTATTTCTATTGTATAATTAGATGGTTGTATTAATTTACTAGATGTACTCTTATTATTTAAAAATTCATATATTGCTGTTCCTAGACTTCCACTACCACAAGCTGTTTCATAAAATACTGTATCAATTTCTTTAACCCAAACAATTGGATTTATTCTTATATTTCCATTTTCCTTTTCTAAAAGCATTATTCCTTCAGCTTTTTCTTTAGAATTCAATTCTTTTTTCATTATTTCTTTTAACTCTATTTTAGTAAGTTCCTCGTTCTCTTTTAGTTTTTCTATATACTTTTCAGATTTTTCTTCATTTAAGACTGCTATTAAAATTCCATCAATTTTTACACATGTAAAGTCATTTTTCATTTCAATTAAATCTTTTAAATCTTTTTCTATTTTCATTGTTACTTCTACTTTATCATTATCAATAACCTTACCTTTTAACATCTTCTCAGCTCCAGAAACAGATATTTCCAATTCTCCTTTTTCACCTTTCAAATATTCATAAACTGCACATCTTGTTGCATTTACGCAAAATTCTCCTCCTGCCATTTCTAACCTATTTTTTTCATTACTTAAAAATCCAACTTGTTCAACATCTAAATATTTTTCCATAATAAGTTTATTTATTAATCTTTTTTGTTTATCTGTATAATTTATACCTTTTACTAAAGCTGTTTTATTTCCTCCTGGATTAAGTACCTTATATTCTATTTTTCCTATTGTAGTTAATTCTTGTATAGTATTAATAAAATTTTTTATATCTTCAGTTATTTGAAAATTATTTCTCATATCTTTTATAATTATCTTGTTTTCTTTTAATTCATTTTCTCCTAGCATAATAACTATAGGACTTTTTATTTCATTAGCAATACTTAATGCTTTTTTCACTTTTAAATTATTCATTTCTATTTCAACTTTAATATTATTTTGTCTTAATTCATTTGCAATCTTTAAAGCTGTTATATTATTATTCATAGGAATTATATAGACATCAATATTACTTAATTTTGTCATTCTTTCTTTTAAAATTTCAAAAATAACATCTAATCCAAAACTTACTCCAACAGCAGGATATTTTTTTCCATCTCCTATAAATTCTCCAATCATATTGTCATATCTACCGCCGCCACCAATGCTAGATTTTATACTACCATCTGCTACATATACTTCAAATATTGTTCCAGTATAGTATTCTTGACCTCTTGCAAGTGTTGCTGAAAACATTACATATTCTGTTAAATCAAGTTCTCTAATATATTTATTTAATTCACAGACTTCATTTAATCCCTCTTTTAAATTTATATTTGTTGTATCTTTAAAAAGTTCATTTAAGATACTAAATTCCATAGATAAATATTTAATCATTTTATCTATTTGTTCATCTTTTAATTCTTGTTTCTTAAATTCTTCAATTAGTTCTTCTTTTGTTAATTTTTCCATTTTATCTATTATTGTTATTACTTGATTAATTTTTTCGCTTTCAATATCGCATATTTCAATTATTCCATTCATTAATTTTCTATTGTTATATTTTATAACTATATCTATACCTAATTTTTTATATCCTTCTATAAATATTGTTATAAGTTCAGCTTCAATCATTTGTCCTTCAATTCCCACACTATCTACATCACATTGTATAAATTCCCTTGTTCTTCCTTTTTTTATCGGACCATTTCTAAATACTTTACCTATTTCATACCTTTTAAATGGTAGCCTCACGTCTTTATTTGAAACAATATATTTTGCAAATGGTACCGTTAAATCATATCTTAATGCTAAATTTCTATTTCCTTGATCTGATACCTTATATATTTCTTTTAAAATATCATTATCTTCATCATATTTTAAAGCTAATAAATTATAATAGCATAAAATTGATGTTTCTAATGGACTATATCCATATTTTTCAAATGTTTCTTGCAATGTTTTTGAAATAAAATTTCTTATTATTGCATCTTTTCCTCCATAGTCAATACATCCTCTTACATTTTTTAATTCTTCATTTTTCATACAAAATTCCACCTTTCTTTTTTAGAAAATAAAAAATAGATATACAAAAAAACACTACTTATAGTTTTTTCCTACAAATAGTGTTTTTTTAATATATCTATTTATTAATATATTTTTAAACTATCGTAGGCACAGCACTTTTAGCCTGTACCTACGCTTAAAATCAGCAGTAGTTACAAGCTCCTACGATGATGATGTAATTGGTTTAAAAATATATTTGTTTTCATTTTATTTCCTTCTTTCTTTTATTTTATATTTTTTATAATAACATCTTTTTTTATTATTGTCAATAAAATTATGTAAAACTATTTATTTTTGCGATATATTCGGCAATACTTCTTTATATATTATTTATAAACCACATTATTACTTGATTTTTCTCTCCTTCATTCATCTCCATTATTTTAGCCAGTACAAATAATATTATTGGATATTTTCTTGCATCAAAAAAACTTTTTGAATATTCTTCATCCCATTCTCTTAAAAGTTTATCATATTGCTTGTAATATTTCTTTTTATCATATTTAAAATTTAGATATCCACTTGAAAAAACACAAACTCCAAATCTTAATTTATTTATAAAAGTCATATCTTTTATTATATCAATCACATTATTTACTTTATCCATCTATTTTTCCTCCATTACAAACACTTACATATTTCTTCAAATTTATTTGCAGTTTCATTTTCCATCTTCTCTGTCACTCTTACATAAATATTATAAGTAATATCAATATTTCTATGTCCTAGTCTTTTAGAAACCGCTTTTATATCTGCACCAGATTCAATTAATTTAGTTGCATGTGTATCTCTAAAATCGTGAAATCTACAAGGAATGCCTAATTCATAATGAATTACTTTAAAAGGGTATTTACAACTATCTGTTCCTTCATATACTCCATTATTTTTTATAAATACAAAATTTACTTCTGGTAAAGCAACATCTATTTCAGCGTATGCATTTACTATCTTTATTTCAGGTTTGTTATTATATGGGTTTATAACATTTTTCTTATAATGTTTCATATATGTATCTCCATAATTTTGCTTATGTTTTTCTTGTTCTTCTTTATATTCTTTTAATGCATTAAGTAATGTATCTCCAATAGGAACAGTTCTATAACTTGTTTGTGTTTTGCAAGTTCCAAAATACCAGACCGTTGTTGAATTACCACTTAAATGTCTGCTTTTTGTTCCACATGCTTGATTTTTCTTTAGTATATTTTTATTTACACTAATTGTTTTATTATTGAAATCTATGTCATCCCATGTTAGAGCAAATACTTCTGCTATTCTTAATCCAGTACAATATGCTGTTAAAAATGCATAATATACACAATGATTATTCTTAAATCTATCTAATATTGTATTTATTTCTTCTGTTGTAAAAATATGTGCTACATCTTTTGGTGGCTCATCATATTTAGGTAATTTTAAATTTGCAGCTAAATTTACTTTTACATATTCATTATCTACTGCATAATTAAATGAACATTTTAATACTTTCCTAATATTGTTCAAAAAGTTCTTACTATATGCTTTTTCTACATATATCTTATTTAAAAAATCCTGTAAAGTTGGTTTCGTTATTTGAGATAGTTTATAAAAACCTAGATTTGGTTTTAAATGTGTTTTAACTATATTACTATATGCTTCTATAGTATGATACTTTAAATTTATTTTACAATGATTATCTAACCAATAATCCAAAAAATCTGAATAACTCATTTCATTTACTGAAAAAGATTTTCCAGTATTCAGATATTCATTATAAGCAATTGTTCCTTGTTTTAATGCTTCTGATTTTGTTTTAAAACCTGATTTTGTAATTCGTTTTCTTTTTCCCTCAATTTTAGCAACATCAAAATTGTACTCATATACTTTTCCTCTCTTTCTTACATTTACCATTTTATTTACCTCCAATCTGCAAATAACGATTGAACAAAAAAAGACTGGCATCTTTTACAATGTCAGTCTATATTAAACTAAATTTAATATTTTATATTTGTCGCCAAGTCTGTATTTATTGATAAATAAGCACTTTCAAGGTTTTTTGGCGACAGATTTTATTTGTTTGGCGACAAATTGGCGACAAAAGCTCAATTTTCACATTTATGTCAATTTATCAAAATCTCTGTAACCCTTGCTACTATTGATTTCTTCCACAACAGTTTTTGTACTTTTTGCCACTTCCACATGTACAGATAAGTCATATATTTATACCATTTATTATATTTATAGTACTTGTGGTATTTATTGATTTTGCTGGTCATAACAGAATTAGTACAAATAGTATTTATAGTACTAATTTATACAATTATAATCTATCATCGGATGACAAAAGGATGACTCTGTCAACATTTCATTTACCACATTTATTTTATCATTTTCCTTTAATTATAAGCAATTCTACGATTTTTACATTTGCACATTAGGTCAGGGAAATATCTATTTAGAGTTTTTTTATATCAGTATACATTCGAGGATGATATCCCTTTCTTTCATAAAATTTTATTGCATTTTCATTATATGCAAATACATCTACTAAAACATATTCACAATTGTTGTTTCTAAAATAATCTTCCATCTTGTCCATAAGTTTTTTGCCGACTCCTTTACTTCTTATTTTTGAAGTAACAATAAGTTCAGTAATTATTCCCCTTTTTGGACATTTATAATCTAAATAATCATATTCATCATATTGAGGTATTGTTCCCATTATAAAACCTATTGCTTTCCCATTTTCTATAGCAATATAGCACTTACCATTATTTTTGTTCACATCTTCTAAATCGACTAATGCCATTTTTTCATGATATTCTGGGTGGACTACATCCAAATTATCTTTATCAATTGAAACAATATATTCTTCAAGTTCGGTAAGCAAATCCCTTATATCTTCTAAATACTTATCTTCATATTCAATTATATTCATCTAATCAACTCCTAAATTATATTTATTATATCACTCATAAATATTTTTTACTATTCATATAAAGTAATATTTTTTATTTTATAGTTAAATCTATTTCTTTTTCAAATGTTTCACTTACATTTTTTAAAGTATCAATCGTGCTAGTAATATAATAATTTTCAGTTGTTTCTATCTTACTATGACCTAATACTTTTGATATATCTTTTATCTCAACACCACTTCTTAAAGTAGTCGTTGCAAAACTTCCTCTTAAATCATAAAATCTACATTTAATCCCTAATTCATAATGAATAATTTTAAAAGGATATTTTATAAGGTCTGCACCAGAATACGTTCCGTTAGTTTTTACAAAAACCATATTTGTATTATTTTTTGATTTCTTACTCTCTACAATTTGGTATTCAATTAGTTTTCCATGTTTGTTTTTTATTTGTTCTAAATTATAGTACTTATAATTTTCTTTATATTCTTTTTTATTATTTTCTTGTTCTGTTTTATACTTTTTTAGTAAATTACATAAAGTATCACACATATAAATAGTCCTTGAACTATTCTCTGTTTTAGTTGTACCTAAATACCATCTACCTTTCTTATTTTTTCTTTTATAATAAGCATTCTTGGTTACTCTTATAGTTTTATTCTCAAAATCTATATCATTCCAAGTTAATGCAAATACTTCTCCTGTTCTCATTCCTGTGTAACACGCAGTTAAAAAGGAATATACAAAAGTTTTATTTTTATTAAACCTATTTATTATTTTGTTTATTTCCTCACTACTATAAATATGAGTTATATCGTTTTTTTTAATTCAAAGGATAGCACCCTAGGTATTTGCAAATCACCTGCTGGATTATTTTGTATAAAACCAAAATAATATGCTGCATCTCTTAGAGAACTTTTAATTACCTTTTGATAATTTCTTAGTGCCTCCTTTGTACTAGTCTTTTGATACAATTTTAATAATACTTGATTTAATAAATACGGTGTTATTGCATTTAATTTATACATTCCTAATTCTTTCTTAATTGCACCAAATGTTTCTTTATATCTTCTTGCAGTTGAATATTTGTAATTAATTTCAAAATATTCTTTCATCCAATAATCCAAATAATCAGAATAAAACATTTCAGATTCTTGTTTTATTCCACCATTTATAAATTCATTATATGCTTTTTGTCCTGCTGCAAATGCTTCATTCTTTGTTCTAAAACCGCTTTTAGTAATTTGCTTTCTTTTACCATTTACTTTACCTACTTCAAATCCATATTGGTATACATTTCCTCTTTTTCTAATATTGATCATTCTTATCATCTCCCTTTCTATGACCATTATTATTTTACAACATTAAAAAAGTAGCACTTCGCTACTTTCATTTTTAATTTATTAAAATATCAACATCTTTTTTGATTTCTTTAAGCTTCTCATTACATAACCTCGTATAGTCGATAGATTTTAATTGTATTTGTTCTAACATTGCATTTAATAATATAAAAAATGCAGTTAATCCATCATCTCCAAATTTTGATAATGTATAATTATTGTTTACCAAATGATTCATTCCCAAATATGATATACCATTTTCAATATTTACTTTTGTGAAGATAATTCCTTTTTTATGAACATAAATAAACGTAGGCAATAACTCATAATCATATTCTAATTTTTGTATATATTCATTTAGTGTTTTCTCATTAACAGAATCATATGCAAAAATAATATTTAAATATTCGTTTGTTCTATTTTCATTATATCTAAAAGAATTTTTACTTAAATCTAAATGTCTTAGTGGTATTATATCTATACAAGTAGCTTTTTCTCTCTTTAACTCTCTTACAGATTTTATATTTTCAATTGCTTCTTTAAATGATTTTTCATCCAACATAGTTTTTACTTCAATGCTACCATAAACTGATTCACATGGAAATAAATAAGCCGATGAATCCTTCTTAAAGAAATTTGAAAAAACATTATCATATATAACAACATCAATTTGTTTACTCATTTTATCATCATTGCTAAAAATTTGCCCTGACCTCATTCCATAACATTCTGGAATACAATCTCTGATTACACTAATTAAGTCTTCTTCTCTACACGTCCCTTTTAATCCATTATGATCATATAATCTGCTTGATTCTAATTTAGCATTTAGTATTTGCGAATTAGCTTTTAATACGTCCATCATTCTCATTTATAATTCCTCCTTTTTTAATAACGAAAAAAGATGTCAACAAATTTATTTTTGTTAACATCCTTTATTTTCAATGGATTTTGTCCACATTTTATTTGATTTGTTGACAAACAACAAATTTGTCATTTTTCTAATATTGATTTTTCTCTTATTTTATCTTACTTTCCGCAGCATTGCTTGTACTTTTTGCCCGAACCACATGTTCTGAACCTTCTAGTATATATAGTATATATAGTATATATAGTATTTATAGTATTATTGGTATTTCAAGTATTTGATGGACAAGTAACTTTTGGTATATATAGTATATATAGTATTTATTTTATTATCAGTATTTATTCCCTGCGAACATTTTGTGAACATTGTTCGCAATATTTCATCTTACTAAATTAATTATATAATTACTTATATATAATTTCAAGTCAAAAATTCTATTTTCTTGTAATTTTATTAATCTTTATTGGCTTATAATATCAAGTGTATGCATTGCTCTTGTACAAGCCACATACAATAATTTTGTATCTAAAATATTTTCACTATATTTATTAGAATCTGAAATAATTACACTATCAAATTCTAAGCCTTTTGACAAATATGAAGGTATAATAATTATTCCTCCAGTATATTTATCTAAATTTTCTGATATTAATTCTATATTAACTACATAATTAGTAAGTTTTTTATATAATTCTATACTTTCATTAAAATCTTTTGTGATTACTGCAATATTTATATGTCCCGCTTCTAATTGTGTTTTTATTATTTCATATATTTTCAAGATTCTACTTTCTTCGCTATCAACTTTCCAATGTTCTACTTTATCCCCATGTCTCTCAATTGGTTGCGCAAGGATAATATTTTCATTATCCACAATTTTATTTATTATTGTATTTGCTTCATTCATAATTTCCATAGATGTTCTATAACTCTCTTTTAAATATTCTATTGATGCTTTATTATCAAAAACTATTTGATTAAGTTTATTCCAATTATTTATTCCTTTGTAAGAATATATCCCTTGTGATATATCTCCTAAAATGGTCATAGACATATTAGGTTTAACTATTTCTTTGAAATTATAAAATTGAAATTCTCCCAAATCTTGAGCTTCATCAATAATAATATGTTCTAGCTTTAAATTATTAATATTTCCCCAAAATCTATTTTGGATATAAAATAATGGTGCTAAATCTTCGTATTCAACTTTTTTGCTTTTTATATTCTTTTTATATGTTTCTAAAATATATTCATATAATTCAGATTCAACATATTTATCAAATAAAATTTTATCACTTATAATTTTTTTATATATTGATAAAACCTTTTCTATTTTAAAGTTTTTCAAATAATCTAATACTAATTTTTTTCCACCTTTAAAAAGTTGTTGCATTTCATATTCTGTTTCTTTAAAAATTTCTAATCTTATTTCTTTTACCTTATCATCACTTAAATTTTTATCTATATTATATAATTTACTCTTTCTCTGTTCTGACAATCTATCTATTAATTCATTTGCAATATTACTAACTCTTTTTTGCAATATTGCTGTTAGCATTTTTTTGCTATCGTTTATCGAATTATTTTTAAAGTAATTCATAAACATATCTATAACCTCATCATGATTAAATACTACTATATCAGAAATTTTAAAATCTCCTTTTGGCAAAGTGCTTTTTAAGAATTTATCAATAAATTCATCTATTAATTCTTTAAATCTTAAAGAAGATTTGAAATTTGCAGATTTTTTTATTAAATCTGTTTTTCCATTTTGATTAACTATATTAGACAACTCAACATTTATTGGATTAATTTCAAAATTTGCATCAATGTTTTCAAGCATAAATTCTTCAAATGTTTGCTGTCTTACATAGTCTACCCCTAAATCTGGTAATACATTTGAAATATAGTCTAGAAAAAATTTATTAGGAGCAATAATTAAAAATTCATCTGGATTAAATTCTTTTTCATAAGTATATACCAAATAAGCTATTCTATGTAATGCTACTGTTGTTTTACCAGAACCTGCCACACCTTGAACAATAAGAGGATTTGACATTTTAGCTCTAATGATTTTATTTTGTTCTGACTGTATTGTAGAAATAATATTTTTAAGTCTAGCTTCAGAATTTTCATTAAGACATTCTTGTAAAAATTCATCATTTGTAGTTATATCTATATCTTGGTAATCCTTTAATATAGAATTTTCAATAGTATAAACTCTTTTTTTGCTTAAGTCGCCTTTTATTATTCCATCTGGACATTCATATTCTACATTTCCCAATTGACCATCATAATAAATACTTGAAATTGGTGCTCTCCAATCAGTAACAACAACTTCGTAGTCATCATTAAATATACCTGTTTTTCCAATATATATTTTTTGTATATTGTTCTGTTTATCTTCTTTAAAATCAACTCGTGCAAAATATGGTACAGAAATTGCGTTATTTAGATTTTTTAATTTATTGCTATATATCTTACTCATATTTTGAATATATTGCTCATCTGCATTTCCTTTTAATAAATTACTATATAATATTTCATATTCTTCTATATTACTTTTTACTATTTCTATAGTATCAGATACTTTTTTTATTTCCTCTTTATCAATCATTTTATTTTCCTATCTATACAACTTTTTTACTAAAGTATAATACCATTTTTTTATAAATAATGCAATTATTTTAGAGTGTTTGTTTTTCTGTAAACTTGATGAAATCAATATTTTATGCTATAATTTCTATATATTAAAGTAAAAGCTATCATAACGTTAGGAGGGTTAATATGGACAATTTTAAAAAATATATTGGCAAAAAAATAACTGTAACAATAGACAGAAAAATGGGTTCAAAGCATCCAAAATGGGGATTTATCTATCCGAATAACTATGGATACATTCCTAACACAATAAGTGGCGACGGTGAAGAACTGGATGCCTATGTTCTTGGAGTTTTCGAACCTGTTGAGTCATTTGAAGGCATTTGTATTGCAGTACTGCACCGTTTGACGGATGATGATGACAAGCTCATAGTCGTTCCTGAAGACGTTAATTATACAGATGAACAAATTAATGCTCTCACAGAATATCAAGAAAGATTTTTCAAACATATTATTATTAGATAGCTTTTTATTTAAAATCCTCACTTATTTTATTAAATTAAGTGAGGTATTTTTGTTATTCTAGTCACCATAATGACTTTCCATTTATTGACAAATTAGTTTAAATATAGTATAATTGTACTATATTATTTATAGAAGGATGTTAAGAAATGAAAAAATTTGATGTAATAAAGAGAGGTAATGATCAAATTCTTGTAATATCTGGTGCAAGTGGTGTTGGCAAAACTACAACATGTGCATTACTTGGTATGTTATACCCTGCTAATTATGTACATATTCCATTTGACAGAAGTAGAGCATCAAGACCAGGAGAATTTGGTTCAAGACATGTTGATTTAGATACAATGCATGAAAAGTATAATGCTGGAGAATATTTTAATATTGCCCCTGTAACACATGGTGGTTTTGCTGCGATTCGAACAGCTGATATAAAAAAAGCTTTTTCAGAAGGAAAAA
>UMBO01005000.1_pt1 | contig 16821 bp, 16 predicted proteins | sample 1964021 | NCBI WGS metagenome assembly UMBO01 (sample SAMEA4835947, study PRJEB28245) | human gut metagenome | biome: gut microbiome; material: fecal sample | place: Denmark | collected 2008 | reverse complement strand
CTTTAAGTACTCTGCATTTATATTGGTAACTTCAAATACAGGATATGCTGGACTTACTATACCAATATCCTTATTCTCTAATCTATTTATTGTAAATGTACCATTATCACTCATACTTCTATATGTAAATTGTCCTCTTTTTATAATTTTATATCCGGTATTGTCTTTACTTGCAACTTGTTTATCGAAATATTCTTCTTGAGAATATATTCCACTTTTAGAAGATGTTAACACTTCATATTGATTATTTTTAGTAGTTCTTTCATTCACTTCTTTTATACAATCTCCTAATTTCACTTTTTTCCATTCATTCATTTTTATTCTTCCTCACAACTTTTTATTAAATTATATCCTAATCTAGTTACTCTAAATTTTTCTATTCCGCCATCTGCATATACTGATAAATTTCCCACTTTCATTATTCCTTCTTCAGATTTTAATGTATCACAAATTTTAAGTCTATATAAATTTAAAATCATAACTTCATACTCTTCTTCTGTCAAATTCAAAGCTTTCAGTATTGTTGTCTTATCATAATAAGCATTCTTATTATATAACATTATTTCAAAATTAGGATCTCTATACATTGACTTTAATAATCTAATTTCATTCACATTGAGATTTTTTAATAAATCAATATACATATATTTTTTATCACAATTTTTATCTGGATCCTGCCAATTAACCAATAAATTAGTCCATTCATCTTGTATTTCGTCATTATCTTCTTTAAAAGCATTTTCTAATATTTCTATAATAAATTTAGGAGGTAATGGTGTTTCCTTACCCTGTATCTTTCTTGCATTCTTCTTTTCATTGTACTTATCATACATTCTAATAGCTCTATTCCACCTAAAAAATGATAAACTATCTACTATGGTTTCTCCTATTTTAGCAATTGCCCCTTCTTTAGTGTTTTGTAATTTTATTTTAAAACCTTCTTTTGATATGCTTAACTCTACAATTTTATCTTTTTGATTATCTTCCATTTATTATAACCCCAATTCTTTTAATGATTCTTGTAATTCTTTTTCTAATACTTGAAGATCTTTATTTATTTTTTCAATATTTTTCTTTGTTTCTTCGATATCAATTTCTTCTTCCTCTTCAAAAGTATCTACATATCTTTTTATATTTAAGTTGTATTCATTTTCTTTAATTTCATCCATAGTTGCAATATGAGAATATTTTTCAACTTCTTTGTAATTTTTATATGTATCTAATATTTTTTGGATATTTTCTTTTGTTAATTTATTTTGATTTTTACCTTTTTCATATTCACGACTTGCTTCAATAAATAACACATCATTTCTAGCTCTATTCTTTTTAAACACAACTATTGTAGCTGGTATTGAAACTCCGTAAAATAGATTTTCTGGTAAACCGATAACAGCATCAATTAAATTATCTTCTAATATTCCTTTTCTTATTTTTCCTTCCGATGCACCTCTAAATAATGCCCCATGAGGTAAAACTACTGCCATTCGTCCACCATCTGCTAAACTTTTTAACATATGTTGTACAAATGCATAATCTCCTATACTTTTTGGAGGTACTCCATAAACAAATCTATTATATGGATCCATTGATGCTTCCATCTTAAATGTATCTTTCTTTTTTCCATCTCTTATCGTTTCAGTGTTTCCTATTTCAAATCCCTTAGCCCATTTGTCTAATGAAAACGGAGGATTAGACACTATTACATCAAATTTCATTAAATCATCATTTTCCAAATGTAATGGATTAGCTAAAGTATCACCCCATTCAATATGTGCATCATTAACTCCATGTAAAAACATATTCATTCTGCATAGATTATATGTTGAGCTATTGCTTTCTTGTCCATACACACTAACCTTTTTATCTTTAACTTCTTTAACTGCTTTTAATAATAGTGAACCTGAGCCACATGCTGGATCATATATTCTATCATTTTCTTTTGGTTCAACTAATTTTGCAAGTAATGTTGAAACTTCAGCTGGTGTATAAAATTCTCCACCTTTTTTACCTGAATCACCAGCAAATCTTGCAATTAAATATTCATAAGCATTTCCTATTACATCTAAATTTCCAATTTTAGATGGTCTTAAATCAATATCATCATTATTAAAATCAGATAATAATGTTTTTAATATTGCATTTTTTTCTTTCTTTTTTCCAAATACAACTTCACTATTAAAATCAACACCTGCAAATAAGTTTAATAACTTAACACCATTTAAAGTTGTTATTGTTTCTAATGCCTTATTTATAATTTCTCCTATATTCTCTTCGTTTCTTTTCTTATATAAATAATCAAATGTACATTCTTCTTTTAATATAAATTTACTTCTAGAAAGATATCTTTCTATCATTTGTTCATTACCATTGTACATTTCATTTGCTTTTTCTTTTTCTTCTTTATATGTATCACTTAAATATTTAACAAACAGCATTACTAAGGCATAATCCTTATAATTTCCACCTGGTATACTACTTCTTAAAGTATCACAAGCTGCCCAAATTGTTCCATTTATTTTATCTTGTAATTGTTTTTCATTCATTTTATTTTTTACCTCCATTAATTACTTTATTTACTATTGAATTGTAATAATTATCTTTCTCAATTATAATTTGATTGTATAATTTTTTTTGCCTATTCCAACAAGAAATCAATTTTGATATTTTATCTTGTTCCTCATTTGTTACATTTGGAATTTCTATCAGTCTCAGTTTTGCAACTGGAATTGATTTAACTGCTGTTCCAATAATAATTGTTTCTAATTGTCTACCTGCTTCTTTACTTTCTAAAAACCATTTTAAAAATTCATTTTTTATTTTTTTATCATTACACCTAATAATGCAATATAAATTATTAATTAGTAATCCTTCTGTCTTTTCATCTACTAATATAATCTTACTAGGTAAAGAAAGTCTAAAAATTAAATCGCCTTTTTGTGTAACATATCCGCTTAAATCTTCCATACTATAGAAATCATCATATTCTATATTTTCTTCGTAGCATCTTATATTAAAAACTTTATATTTATTGGTTTTAGTTTCTTTATATACAGCTTCTTTTCTTTTAAGAACCACTCCAATATATACATTTGCGATATCTTCTAGCTTCATATAAGCCTCCTCTCGTTTGTTCTAAATATTTTATAACACAATTTTAATTGTTTGTCAAGTTTTTTTGTTATATTTGTTTTAGAACATATTAAATAGAATTGGCACATTTCTGTGTCAGTTTTATCTTTCATATCTTCTATCTTTTTTCTTGTTTTTCTTTTGTTCCTTTTCCTGTTTTTGCCTTTCTTCAAAAGCTTTTATTTGCTCTAATTTTTCCAAGCTTTGTTTTTCTATATTGTCACATAATTTAATTTTTCTTCTTACTTTTGTAATTTTTTCTCCTATTGCTATAATATCCTTTAGTATTTCCTCTTTATTTTGATTTTCAGGCAGTTTATCTCTTGTGTAATATAATTTCTTTCGTTCATTTATTAATGCTTGCAATTCCTCTTTAAAATCGTTTTTACGAGTATTTAATTCACTAAGATTTGTTATATTATATTTACATAGCAATCTTGTTTGTTCAGAATATTCATCCATTTTCTTTACAGCTTCTCTCATCTCTGGAGTCAATTTGTGTTGCATGTTTTTCTTTGGAAATACTTTTAATAAATAACAATAATACAAATATAATGCCTTTAATCCTTTTGCTTTAGGTTTTGTTTTTAAAGTCCCTTTATATTTTAATTTTGCATTCCATGTTTGAGGTTTTGGATATACTTCTTTTTCTGGATTTGTATATAAAATTCTATACTCTATTCTCTCTAAAGAATATTCTTCTCCAAATGCCCTTTCAATTCTAATATTTCTTTTATATGGTTCTCTCCTTATACTAATTTTCCCCGCTCTTATATTCACAAAATATCCCATATTGTTTAAAATATTTACAAATTGCTTATAACTCCATGCTTGTTTTATTGCATAATCAATATCTTCTTTTGCAAAGGTATAATAACTTGATTTTTGTATTGCACTTTCATAATATTTATCAAAATTCACCTTGTAATTTTTATACTGACCTTTTTTCAAAACTTTAAGTCCATATTCATCGCATAAATCATCTGATGTTCTTCTAAGTAGTGCAGTATTTTCATAATTACTGTAATATTTCTTTCCATCTACAAAAGATACAGAATTTAATACAAAATGATTATGAATATGTTTTGTATTTAAATGAGTAGATACTACAACTTCAAATCTATCTCCCCACATTTCTTCAGCAAGTTTTACTCCAATTTCATGTGCTACTTCTGGAGTAACTTCTCCTTCTTCAAAAGATTGATATCCATGAAAAGCCATTATCTTATTTTTTTTGCTATATTTATATTTGTTAAATTTCTTTTTAGTTTTTATCATTTGTTTTAAAGCTGTCTTTGGCTCACAATTTATTCCTGATACAAAGAATTGTTTTTCTGTTTTATCTGCATTAGTTGCATAGTTTAATGCTTGCATAATTATATAATCACTTTCTTCTACATTTTTATTTTTTGTTTTCTCTTTATCTGTTGCATAATCAATTACATGATCTAATCTTTTGTCTACTTTCCACAAACTTGTAGTCGCCATTCTTATTCCTCCTCTCTTAAAAAGGGGATTGGGGAATTTTCCCCATATTTGAATTTCGACTGATGAAATTCATTGCTTGCTAAGACATAATTTATAAAACTTCAGATATTGAAAATGCCTAAATTTCTTACAGAAACTTAAGCATTTTTATTCATTATTACTCTTCATATACATATTTTTTTATTACAATTTCATCTGCAATATTACTAATATTATTCATAAGACCTACCCATTTCATTTGATCTTTTTCCTTCAATTTTTCTGTAATATTTTCTTTTATTCTTAATTCTTTCATTAACATTTCGTATTCCTTTTTTGCATTTTTTTGTACCTCTAACAGATGACTTTGTAACTTATTTTCTATCAATAAATATGTGTATTCACCACGCCTATGCTCCTTTAAATATTGCAATCTTAATGCACTATATTTTTCTAATTTAAATCCTTTTATTTGTTCTGGAGCTTTTATATTTGGTACATAATAATCTCCTACTTTTCTATAAGTTATATCCATAACTTGCACTCTCCTTTTTTATTTTATTAGAGCGATTAAAGATACTTTTTTGTACCTTTAATGCTCCTTATTATTTGTTTTTTTGTACTAAAAACTTTACTTTTTAGCCATTTTATATTAAAATTAATTTATAATATTTGTTGAGTTAGTATTTTGTTTGGCGACTTATACTAACTCTTTTCTTTTATCTTTTCCAGTAATATTTATTCCTTTACACATTTCATATAATCTTGAAATTATTGAATCTGCTATCTCATAATTTTTATTACAAGCTAACCTTTCTCTCAATTTTTCCCTGTTATAATTCGTTGTTATTATTACTGGTAAGTTATTTTCATATCTATTATTTATAATTGTAAATAACTTTTCTAAAGTCCACTCACTAGGTCTTTCTTTTCCTAAATCATCTATTATCAGTAAACCAATTTTTGAATATTTATTTATAATTTTACTTTCATATTCGCCATCAATACTGTATGAATCTTTTACTTCAGTTAATAGATTGATTAATGTTCCGAAAATTACTGGTTGTCCATTTTTTATTAGTTCATTTGCAATACTTGCTGCTAAATGTGTTTTTCCTGTTCCGATATTTCCTGTAATAAATAAACTATTTGATTTCTTACCTGCTAATAAATCAGCTACATATTTCTTTGCTTTAAAATATGCTGTTTTATTTTCATTGCATACTTTATAATTTTCAAAATTATAATTTCTTAATCTAGAACTCATACCACTAAGTTTATATAGTCTTTCCATATTCTTTTTTCTTTCAATTTCTAATTTAGTTAGTAATTTTATTCTTTCAAACTCATCTTGTTCTTTCCAATACTCTTTTGCTTGTTTACAATCACATCTTTCTGGTATTCTTTTTATACAAATTTCTTTACCTCCTACTACCCAAGTGTTAACTTCTTGTCTTAGTCCTTTTCCACAAAACTCACATTTTAATTCTTTTATTATTTTTGTTTTGACCATACTTTTATTCCTCCTTGTTTTTTTATTTCTTTTTTCATAAATTACTTTTGCTTTTTTAGTCTTTAAATCCACTTTCATTCTCAAATTGTGTCCCTTCTTCTATTCTATTTTTTATCTTTTCTTCTCTAATCTTTTCTTCAGTGTTACCTAACATTTGTGTAACGTTATTTTTCTTTTGTCTTTCTCTATATTCTCGTTGTCTTCTTCTGTTATCTTCTTGGATTTTTTCAAGTTTATCAGTACTTTGATATACATTCCAATTTTTTATATAGATTGTATCTTCTTTTACAATTATCATTCCAAGATTGCATAACTGTTGTATAATCGTTGTAAGTTTATTCACTGTCTTGTTCATAACTCTTGCTAGATCATCTATTGTCATTGGAATATTTTCTCCAAGTAATATAGCTCCATGTTGATTACTTTTTGCAGCTAATGTTAGCAATTGAAACCATACTCTACAATAGGTGTCCCCGTCCCTATTTTTTAATAGCTTTTTTATTTTTTCATTATCAAATATATCTGTATAAATTTTAAGCCATTGTACTTGGATCATATATTAGCCCTCCTTTCATTTATCGTACTGACGCTTGTTCCTTTTCACTTAAGTACTCTTCCAATGCTTTTACTCTAAACAAGAATTTTCCACCAACTTTAGAGCATGGTATTTGTTTTCTTTTTACTAGTTGATTAATTAACCAGTATGAAATTCCTAAATATTCTGCTGCCTCCCTCATTGTTAGAGTAGTTCTTTGAATTTCTGGTATCCCCATATTCTCACCTCCTTTTGGAATTTTCTTGACATATTATCTTTTGTGTGGTAAGCTATTGTTGTAAGTAATCAATTACTGGCTTAGTACTGTAATTTTACTGAAAAGTCAAGTCCTAACTAGTTTGTGCTTCTGTAATTGATTTTGTGCAATAATCGCTTACTTTGTTAAAAGTATATCAGTAATCGATTATGTTTGTCAAGGGCTTACTATAAATTTTTTATAAATTTTTAGGAGGGATTCGTATGAATCTGAATTTTAGTGCATTTGAAGGAAAAAATATTTTTAAATTTGCTAAATATGATATTAAAGAAATAAACAAAAAGAAATATATATTTCCTGATAGTATAAATAAAGAACAATCTAGTGGTGCTCCATTAATTGATATAGAAAAAGACTTTGAAGAATCTATTTTAATAGATCTATTAAATATTGGTAAATTAGCTTTTTATAATGAAACTGATATAGAAAAAAGTGTTTTAGACTTTGTAAATAAATATTCTACATTAGGATTAATAAACGATTTACCTTTGAATAAATACTTTTTCTTAGATGATAAAATCGTTTTAAAAGATTATAACTATATTGGAAATTCTGATTTAACAACAGTAGTAGATAGAAAAAAATATTTTAAATTGTTCTTTCCTACTTGTGATGATAATCAAATTAAGGAATTAATTAATGAAGTAACTAAATTAACTGAAACTCCTGCAATGGAAAAATACATATTATCTGATGTAAATAAATTATTAGCAGGATCTAATCTATATTGTGAACCTCTAGATATGTTTATTCAATATGCTAAATACTTATATAGTTTATTAAATAATATTTCTAATGAAGATAATTACAATATAGATGAATTATTAAAACAATTTGAAATTAATAACATTAAATTAAGTTTATCTAGAAAAGAAACTATATTTGTTGAATTTCAAATCACTTCTTTAAAGCAATATATAGATTATTACTTTGCTAAAACAGTATCTAAAGATATTAATTTATTAAAGATATGTAAGTTCTGTAACAAGGCTTTTCTTGCTGTCAATCCTAAAGCTGAATATCATACTCCCCAATGTAAGAATAAAGCCAATGTATATAAAAGTAGAGCCAAAAATAAATAGTAGCATTTATTTGCTACTATTTATTTTTTATAATCTCTTCATAATTTCATTATATTCTTCATAATTTATTTCTGGATTAATTTGTTCTAGTATTTTTTGTTTATCAATATTTATTAGAATATTATCTTGAAATGATATTCCCTCTTTTATATTCTCTAATAAAAAACTAGCTATGTGTATAGGTATTCCTAATTTCTGTAATTCAATATTTTTTAAATTTGTAGTACCATATTCTACATATGCTGTCCAATCTTCTCCAGCATTTTCTTTTCCATATTTTTCACACATTAATAAATAATAATTAGTCATATAATTTTTTATTTTAAATCTTAAATCAGTATCAATTCCTCCCATTATTTCATTTATCACATAATTGATTTGTTCTTTATTTTCTTTATTAAAATATTCCATTCTTCCATTTCTATAAATATATTTTCTCTTTGAATAAAATCTAATCGAAAGTTTTATTATTACTTTTAAAGGTTTACTACTAATCCAATTATACATTAAGTGTTTCAAATAATTTAATCTTTTTTCATTTCTAACTAATGGTTTATTTCCTTTTGATTCTTCTTCTTTCCAGTTATAACAACTATATAAACAATTCAATACTTCTTTACAGGTTGTTTTCGTTATTTCTTTTGGAAACTTATAATTATTGTCTTGATTTAATATCTTATTTTGATATTTTGTTCTAATATCTGGTGATTGTTCAAGAATATAATTAGGAACAATATTTTCTTTTTGTGCATTTGTTATAATCTTTTTAGCATCTTTATTTTTTTCATAAAATTCTTTTATCAACATAGAAGAATTGTTTTCATTAGCGTGCATTACAACTAAATTGGAATAATTTTTCCATATTCTTTTTTGTGATTCTGATGCATTCCTATTAGTAAATTCTTTGCTTTGAATTGCTCTTCCTATATTTTTATAAAAATTATTCTTTCCATCAATTAAATCATATGTAACATCTTTTATTATATTATTTTGAATAATATCTTTGTCCTGTTCAATTCCTTGCCACGTATTATTCTTATTACTATATCTAATACATATTACATTTCCTAACAATTCATGTTTTAATCTCCCTGCTCTTCCTGCTAAATTCCAAAAATCTATATCAGTAAACTTACTTCTAGATATTGAATTACTTAATATAAAAATATTTTTTGCAGGTAGATTTACTCCTTCTAATAAAGTAGATGTACAAAATATATAATCAATAATACCTTTTCTAAATAATTCCTCTATTTTTTCTCTTATCCTCTGTGGAAGTTTCCCAAAATGAAATGCAACTCCTTTTTTCAAACAATCTATTAAAAAATATTCATCATGTATGTTTTCTTTTACAGTCTCTATAAGTTTATTCAGTTCTTTATCTTCTTTATCTTCTAAGCTTTTTGAAAACATTGTCGCTATATTAACCGTATCATATGTACTATTACAATAAATAATATTTTGATTTCTTTTACCTATTTCTTTGATAATATAGTTTAATTCATCTTCAACATTATCAAGTCTATTACTTTTTTTATTTTTTCTAATTTCTATAATTTCATTTTCATCATTAATTGCATAGTATTTATTTTCAAATAAATCAATATAAAATCTATTTTGAGTTACTGGCGATTCTTGTATAGTCATATTCTCCGTTTGTGACTTTTCAAAAATCTTCAAAAATATATTTGCATTTGGTATATTAGGAGCAGCAAAATATAATTTAATACTTTTTCTTTGAGCAAGTAATATGGCATGATAGTATAATGGTGCACGTGTATCTTTGTTTGATATTATTTTTTGTGCTTCATCTATAAGCATATAATCTATATTAGGATTATCTTGATTACCTAAATATGCTATTAACCTTTCTGGTGTAAAAATAAATATAAATTTACTCTTATGATATATATAAGGTATCTCTGGATATTCTATTATTTTATAATTATCGGTTACTTTTAAATGTTCTTTTAATTGTTCTCTTATTTGGGATATCAGTGCTCTAGTAGGAACTAATATAGCAATATTATCAATTCCTCTTCTTTCTGTTATTATATACTTTATAAATTCTTCAATAATAAATGATTTTCCAAATGATGTAGGCCCTGAAAAACTAAAGTGGTTACTATTTTTTAATTTTTCAAACAATTCATATTGCTTATCTGTAAAAACATATTTTTCATCGGGTGTCACTTGATATATCTCCTTCGTTGCTTTTTCCAGTTTTATTTCAGAATCAATATATATTTCCTCATCACTATTAATTAAATGTCTAGCAGGAAAATTTCCTAATTTTATTAATATAGTTTCAGCATATGTTTTAAATTCTATATTATCATTATAAAATTCATTTAATAAACTAACAATTTTATATGACCTTTGTCTATAAGTGCTATTTTCTGCTCTACACAATATATCAGCATATCTTAATATATCATAAAATTCCTTCTTAGAAAACTCTTCTTCATCTTCTCCTAATAGGATTTTATTAAAATATTTTCTTTCTAATTTACTATATAAGTATTTAAAATATTCGTCCGTTTCCGTTTTCTTTGCAAATTTTTCAATTAAATTCAACTTAAAATCTCTCCTAAAATTTCTATTCTTTCCTTTTCAATCTCAGTAAAAGGTACAATATAGATATAAAAGTTATGACCTGTTAATTTCTTACTTTCAATCTTAGTATTTATATTTACTGATATCTTTGAAATTTCATCTAATATTTTTTGTTTCATAATTTTTCTAAATTCAGAATTACTAAGTTGTTTTTCTTCTTGAGTTATAACTGTTTCATATCCTATAAAAATTCCAAATGCATCGTCTACAAAAAAATCACTTTCTGAAGTTGGATAAATTAATTTAGTTAAAAACTTTTCATCCTCCTCATCAAATTCTTTTTGCAAATTATCACTTATTAAATTTTTTTCAAAAGTAATTCCTGATTTTTCTTCGCCTTTTTGGTTCACTTCTTCTTTAAACTGTCTTATAGATTCCAATGCTCTTTCGATTGCTATACCCAAATCTTGATACATTTTTGATTCACCAAATATTAATTGATAATTACCATCTTCTAATTTTAAATAATGAACACCATCTGAGCCATTAACATACAATTGACTTGATGTCTTTAATTCTAATTTAGATAAAATTTTAGGTGCTTTTAAATGCCTTTCTAAGAAACAATATAACATTAACTCTCCTAATTCCCCTGTATTTTTGCTATATTCTTTAAATTTTTCTCTTGCTCTTTTAGATAAAGTTGCAGCACTATTCTTATACTTTTGCTGAACCTTTCTAGAAAGTGAATATGTTATAATTGGATCTAATAAATTTCTTTCTAATGATTTATAATCAAATTCATTAGCATTAGAATTTAGCATGAATATATCCATTTTATTTTTATTACTAAGTTGTTGTGTATCAATATGTATAAAACTTTGTAAAAAATTATTTTCCCCTATACTTAATTCCATAAATATGCCCCCATTTTTTTCCAAAAGCATTATATCAAATTTTTCCTTTATTCTCAATACTTTTCCAAAATGTTACATCATAATATAAATTTCAACAAACATATTTTATATTACATTTTATCTAGTATTTTATTGTCCTATATATTTTCTTTTATGAATTTTTGTGTAATCTTTGTAACACTTAAAAAATAAAGAAAAACTACTAGAATTAGCATTAAAATTGTAGTATAATCATGACAATTAAATATTAACAAACTTCCACCCATAAGTATGCTGAAAGGAGGTGAAAAAAGCAATGGCTGGAAGTATTGAAAAAAGAGGTGAAAATACTTATAGGTTAGTCGTTTCAGGTGGTAAAAATCTTGATGGTACTAGATGTAAAAAAACAAAAACTATACATGGTACAAGAAAAGATGCTGAAATAGCCTTAGCAGAATTCATTACAGAAGTAAATCGTGGATTAGTTCCAGAAGGGAAGTCAATTACCTTTGAAGAATTCTTTTATATTTGGGATGAAAAATATGCTTCAAAAGAATTAGCTCCAAAAACTTATTCAAGATATATTGGAATATTAAAATCTCGAATTCTTCCATATTTAGGTTCATTTCCTTTAGACAAAATCAAACCCACAGATTTAATGAACTTTTATGATATGCTAGAAAATGATACTCAAATAAAGAGAATCGCAAAAAATAATGGTCAAAGAACTTTAAAACCATTATCTCCAAAAACAATTCTAGAGCACCATAGACTAATAAGTGCCATGTTACAAAATGCAGTATACTGGCAGTTGTTACCTTCTAACCCTGCTAGAAGAGTTAAACCCCCAAAGACTAAGAAACCTAAAATGGAATTTTTCAATGATGATGAATGCAAAGTTCTTATACAATCTTTAATGGAGCTTACTGGAAGTAATTTAAAGTATAAAGCAGCAATTCTTCTTGATATTTTCTCTGGCGTAAGACGTGGAGAACTTATTGGACTTGAATGGTCTGATGTAGATTTTAAAAATGAAACTATTAATATTAATAAATCTACTCAGTACTTACCCGAAAATGGAATTTTTGATAAAGATACTAAAACAGAATGCTCTAATAGAATTGTTCCAATACCGAATTATATTACAAAAACTCTTCTTGAATATAAAGAATGGTATGATGAACAAAAAGATATCTTGGGAGATAAATGGATTAACTCTAATAAACTATTTATACAAGATGATGGGAAACCTATGCATCCAGATACAATTGGAAAATGGTTTAAGCCTTATATTGAAAAATTAGGACTACCTATAATTAAATTTCACGGTATTAGACATACAAATGCTACTCTCATGATTGCTAATAATGTTGATATAGCAACAGTATCTGCAAGACTTGGACATGCAAGTATTAACACAACTATAAAATACTATGTGCATCCATTAGAAAAAAATATGAGAAAAGCAGCGTATGTATTACAAGACCTATTAATAGGTGACAACTAATAATCTTTTTTCAATAAAATTACAAAAATTGCTTTTTTTAAGTCTTATTGTGAAATTTTAGGCTATTTATAGCTATTTAAAGTAGCTTGTGTCCCCAAGCTGTCCCCAAAATAGCCTAAAATACACTTTCACACAAAAAATAAAGAGTCCACAATCTCTTGCGACTCTAGGTTTTAATCTTGGTTGCGGGGCCAGGACTCGAACCTGGGACCTTCGGGTTATGAGCCCGACGAGCTGCCAACTGCTCCACCCCGCGATGTATTTAGTTTTCTTAACCTTTATTAGTATACTTCTTTTTCTTAGTATTGTCAATATATATTTAGAAAAATCCTTGATTTCACAGATTTTTTTATTTAATATTAACCATTTATTTTAATCTACATCTATATTAATTATACCTAGCATGAGCTCAGCTCTTGCTTTGCTCATGCTATAATTCTATGTTATTTTACAGTTATATATTCCTTTATATTTTCGAGTTTTGCTTCTCCTATTCCTTTTACTTCTTGTAGTTCATCTATTGATGTGAATTTTCCGTTTTGCTCTCTGTATTCTATTATCTTTTTGGCTATTGATGGGCCTATTCCTGGCAATTGTTCAAAGTCTTCTTGCTTTGCTTCATTTATATTCACTTTTTGTTTTTTACCTCCTTCTACTTTATCTTTTATAATCACATTATTTCCACTTTCTGTGGTTATATACACCTTTCCTTCGTTTGCTTCTTTCTCTTTTTTGCTAGGTATATATATTTTTTGTCCATCTGATAACACAAATGCCAAATTTACTTGGTCTAAGTCTGCTTCTTCTGTTACCCCTTCTGCTTGCTCTATTGCATCTGCAATTCTTGATTCTTCAGGCAGTTCTATTATTCCTGCATTTTTTACCTCTCCTGTAATGTGTACAATTATTGTGTTTCCTTTTTTCTTGTCTGGCTCCGTATTTGCATAAAAATTATTGAAATCATATTCTTCTTCTGCCTTATTTGCCCAATATATGTATACCCCCACTCCTACTATTATTAATACCCCAACTATTCCTATAGCTAACTTTTGTTTAAAACTTAATTCCATATTTTAATCTCATACATCAAACATGTACGAACTCCTTTCTTTTTAGCATTATCCTTCCAAAAAACTTGAAATTTTGGCAATTTTAATATATATTTATATTTGTAACTTAATATAATAAACTTATAGGAGAAATTTCATGAAGAAACTTAAAATAATTTTTTTTATTTTTATATTTTTAATGCAATTTATCATATTTATATCTCCTTCTTATGCTGATAGTGATAATTTAAAGACATATTGTCCTTCATGTATTTTGATTGAAGCTAATACTGAAAAAATTTTATATGAGAAAAACTCTAATGATGTAAGGTTTCCTGCAAGTACTACTAAAATTATGACTGCCATTTTAACTGTTGAAAATTGCAATCTTGATGATGTTGCAACAGTCAGTCACAATGCTGTTTATTCAATTCCTTATGATTACACTCATGCTAGTTTAAAAGAAGGCGAGGAACTTACAATTGAACAACTTTTGTATGCTCTTATGATTCCTTCTGCAAATGATGCAGCAATAGTATTAGCAGAACATATTTCTGGTAGTGTTGAGGAATTTGCTAAATTAATGAATAAAAGAGCTGAAGAGCTTGGTTGTAAAAATACTCATTTTGTTAATCCAAATGGTATTCATAGTAAAGACCATACATCAACATCTTATGATTTAGCTTTAATGGGAAAATTTGCTATGCAAAATAGCATTATTAGAAAAATAGTGTCAACTACCCAGTTTACATTACCTGCAACAAATAAATATAGTAAAGCTGACAGAACCTTTAATAATTCAAATGATTTATTAAATACATATAGTAGATATTATTATGAAGGAACTACTGGTGTTAAAACTGGTTATACTGGTGAAGCAGGAAATTGCATTATTGCAAGTGCTAAAAAAAATGATTTTGAAGTTATTTTGGTTGTACTTGGTGGTGAATCTACAAATACTGGTTTAAGTCAAAGATATTTAGATTGTAAAACTTTATTTGATTATGCTTTTAATAATTATTCATTAAAAACATTAAATGAAAAAAATGCAGTTTTAAAACAAATTACGGTTCGTGGAGCTACTGAAGAAACACAAACTTTCAATGTTCTTATAAAAGATAAAATAGAAATTTTTTCTGAGAATAGTGCAGATTTATCTAGCTTAGAACCTGAAATTACTTTGGATGAAAATTTAATGGCACCAATTTCTGCTAATAGCGCAATTGGTAAAATAACTTATAATTATGATGGTCAAACATATTCATCTGATTTAATTGCCGAAACTCAAGTACTGTCATCTGATTTTTTACCACTTTTATTTAGAATTTTATTAATTTTTGTTGTTTTATATTTGCTATTTTTACTTTTGAAAAAACCTAAAAATAAATCTAAAAAAACATATAAGAAAAAAACTAAAGGTGGAAATTATAAATTTACGCAGTTTAGTAATTATTAAAAATAATAGGGCACTAATTTTAATTAGTGCCCCATATTTTTTTATTCATCTTTTCCTAAAATAATCGTAACATCAACATCTGTTTCTTCTGCAGATGAACTTCTTTGAGTTTGTACTAATAATTTCATTTCATCTATTGCAGCGTTTTCAACATTTCCTCTTTTTATTATTATGCTATTATCAATGCTTGAAGTTTCTGAACTTTGTATATTAGTATATCCAGCTTTTTTTAATCTGTTTTCTATTTTTTCTAATTTAACACTACTTCCACTTCCGTTTAAAACTTCAATTTTAATTTTTGATTTATCAATTCCAGTTGTATCAACACTACTTGTGTCTATTTCTTCATCTTGTAGTTCTGGGTTTAAGAATAGTTTGTCAATTACTTTTGCAGTTTCTTGCTCTTCTGCTGCATAAATCCAAACTCCATTTGTGTATTCTGATGCACCTGGTAATTGTTCTGTTCTTAAATTTTCAGTGTTAAATTCTACTATATAAGGAATGTAATCTTTAACAATATTAAAGTCTATATTTGTTTCAACATATTTTTGTGCAATGTCTATAAATTCATTTATTTTTAAAATGTTTTCAACTTTTAATGTTTGCTTTGCAAGTGCTTTTAAGAAATTTCTTTGTGTTTTCATTCTACCATAATCTTCAATTCCATATTCAGATGGATATGTTGAACCATCATTATTATGTCTAAATCTAACAACTTGCTCAGCCTTATCACCATCTAGTTTTTGAACTCCGGCTTTCAAGTTAATATGTAAATTCTGTCTATTTGAATCATACTTCATATCAATTGGTACATCAAATGTTACTCCACCTATTGCATCAACTAATGCTTTAAATGCTTGTGTATCAACTTTTAAATAATATTTGATATCAAGTCCAGTTAACTCATTTACTTCTTTTAATGAATTTTCAGCTCCTGTTTGATATACTGCATTTATTTTATCCCAAGCTGTTGCTTGACTTTTATTATATCCAATAAATGTATCTCTAGGTATTGAAAGCATAGAAGCTTGTTGTTTTTGTGGATCATATTCAGCTATCATAATAGTATCTGTTAAGTTTTCACTTTGTCCTAATAATAGGCAATAAATTTTAGGTAAAGTTTTAACTGTTTCTTGGTCATGTCCAATTGCTGTAGCTAAAATTCCTTTTAAACCTCCACCATTTTTATGTACTTTATATGCAAATACTCCTCCAACTATTAATAAAAGTAATAATAGTAATAATAATATTTTTTTACCAATTCCCTTCTTCTTCTTTTTATTTTTCGTTTGTTTTTCTTCTTTCAATTTTTTCACCTAATTCCTTTTTATTTGACAATTTATATAATAACAAA
>UMBO01015712.1_pt1 | contig 20096 bp, 17 predicted proteins | sample 1964021 | NCBI WGS metagenome assembly UMBO01 (sample SAMEA4835947, study PRJEB28245) | human gut metagenome | biome: gut microbiome; material: fecal sample | place: Denmark | collected 2008 | reverse complement strand
GGCGGTAGTAATGCACCATCAACACAAGTAAAAACATACGGACAAAATCTTGTATTGAGCTCACAAATTCCAACTTATAACGGTTATGATTTTGTTGGTTGGGCGCAAGCTGGGGAAGATACTATTTATTCTCCAGGACAAACTCTAAGCTCAGATTTAAGTAGATATAGCGGGGCAACGATAACTTTTTATGCTGTTTGGGTTCAAGATCAGGCAAAATTAAGTGTAAATAAAAATTCAACATGGTCTCAAGGAAAAGGATATTTTAAAAAGAATAACGAATGGAAGAAGATAAAGACGATATATACAAAAGTAAATGGTGAATGGAAAGCTGGACATTTGGAAAGATTAAAAAAAGAATGGGAAGAGGTATGTTGTTTCATTAAAGGCTCTCAGGTTAGGATATCTTTAGATGGAGTTACTAAGAATATTGAAGATTTAAAAATTGGAGAACAGATTGTTATTTACAATGAAGACGAAAAGAAATTTGAGTTGTCTACAGTTTCTGATATCCCAAGAAACAATAATGTCACAGATAAAGCCACAATTGTACTGGAAAATGGTATAACTATCGAAATGAATGCATATCATCCTTTATTAACAATAGAAGGATATCATTCTTTAACAGGGCACGAGGGATTGCCTTTATTGACAGATAAAGATATTCTTGTTACAATTAATGGAGAGATAGGAATAAAACAAATAGTTAGAGAAACAATTGAGCCAATTACTATGTATAATTTATCCGTAAATGGAGAACATCATAATTATGTTGTTAATTCTGTAGTTGCTCATAATGCAAATTGCCCAGTGAAATGACAAATTAAATTTATTATAGAAAAGAAAAGGAGAGATGATAAATGAGTAATACAATAAGAATAAAGAGAGGTAAGTCTAATAATTTATCGGTGAGTAATTTACAAGATGGAGAATTAGCTCTTACTCTTGACACTAATAAGCTTTATACTAATAAGGGACAAATTTCTCCAGATAATGTATATGTTGGAGATACAGAACCTACGGATTCAAGTGTAAAATGTTGGATTTCTCCATCTGGTAAAATAGACTTGAGTTCTCTATGGGATCAAATATATCCTGTTGGCTCTATTTATATTACTGCAAATGCAACTAATCCTTCTGTATTGTTTGGTGGAACTTGGGAACAGTTAAAAGGCAAATTTTTAGTTGGTGTTGATTCATCTGATACAGATTTTGAAACTAGTGGAAAAACAGGAGGAGAAAAGACACACATTCTAAAAGTTGATGAAATGCCATCTCACAATCATACACTTTATGGAAGCCCTTATGGCTCTGCTGATTGGATAGAAGGAGGTGTACAAAGAGTTAAATATGATGTTAACCACAAGACTGCTAGTAATACATACCCAATAGGACCAGCATTTGATACTGGTGGTAGTCAAGCTCACAATAACTTACCGCCATATATGACAGTTTACATGTGGAAAAGGATTTTGTAGTTTTAAAAAGGAGATGATATAAATGGCTCAGATAAATTGTGGAACTTTATATGGGTATCAGAATAATAATACTGCTTATGGTGCTTTTACCGTTTACTTTGCTTATGATGGCACTACAAGAAATGGCACAACTGTTACTATTACTAATCCTCGAGTTAAATGTGCAGAGTATGGTGCAGATGGATATACTACAAATACTATTTTTATCAATAGTGTAACTTTAAATGGTACTAGCTTGGGCATATCAGGGTCATTTAAAGGAAGCGATTACTGGAAAGGTAAATCATGGACTAGTACTGGAGTGGGTACTAAAAGCGTAAGTGCAGATGCGTCTTTGACATCATTAACAGTTTCAATAAGTTGTGGCAGAAGCGGAGCTCAGTATAATCAAACTTTAACTGGTACAATTTCGGTTGCTGCAGGAAATTACACTGTTTCGTATAATGCAAATGGTGGTACAGGTGCTCCATCAGCACAAATAAAAGAACATAATAAAACTTTAATATTAAGCACAGTAAAACCAAACAAAGCCAACACGAGTACAGCTGGCTATATAATAACATTAAATGCAAATGGCGGTTATGTATCCACTCCTGAATTAACGCAATATAATACTACTTCATATTCTTTTAAGTCTTGGAATACAAATTCTTCTGGTACTGGTACTACATATAATTCTGGAGGAAGTTATACTGCGAACGCAGATGTAACACTTTATGCGATCTGGAATACTAGTATAACGAAAGGGTCTGTTATGTTGCCTACTCCTGCTAGGGCTCATTATAGTTTTGTCGGATGGGGGACAACGGCTTCTGCAACGACTGGTGTCACTGGTACTATTACACCAACTTCATCACAAACGCTATATGCTGTGTGGGAAAGAACGCCAAGTCTAGTAAATTGGAGAGATTCTGCTGGTAATTTTATGTCAGGTGGTACGATAAGCGTAAAAGATTCTAATGGTAAATGGGTAGTTATAAACAAAATAAAATTAAAGAATAGTTCAGGTGTATGGGAAGAACACTAAAAGAGAGGGTGAAACGAGATGAGTAATAAAATATAGAAAGGAGGCGAGATAATGGCGAACACAATAAAAATAAAGCGTGGATTATCTAGTAATATTGACAATACAACTCTTGCTCAAGGGGAGTTAGCAATAACTACTGACACAAATGAGCTTTATATAGGTACTAAATCAGGAAATATTAAATTAAATGAATCTAATATAAAAACATTGATGGATATAAAGAATAAGAGTCTTAGTTCTACTAAAGATGATACAGAATTATCATTTCTTAGAGGAATGTGGGGAGATGAAGGTCAACATTCAGTTGCACTTAACTCAGCATGGTCTCCTGGGGACATGGCATTTAGTGCAAATTCAGGTGTAGCACATGGTGATTACTCTGTAGCACTTAATGATGCGTGTCACACATATGGAACTAATTCATTAGCACATGGACTCTGGACTCGAGCAGGATCAGCCGACCAACATGTAGAAGGTAGATGCAACATAATAGATAATGCTAATAAATATGCCTATATTATTGGTAATGGACACTTAACTGATGATACATCTTCCCCATATTATTCTAATGCTCACACAGTAGCATGGGACGGAACAGCTTGGTATCAAGGTGATGTTTATGTAGGATCAACATCAGGCACAAATAAAGATGCAGGTAGTAAGGTATTAGCTACCAAGGAATATGTAGATAGTAAAACATCAGCAAATTACACATATGACAAAGTAGTTTATGTACTACCACCATCAGAAGTAACAACCACAACGGGTAAAACAGCATTCACTCAAGATTCAGAAGCAAGAACATTTACTGCGATAGGAGCAATTACTGGAGAAGACCCAGTTACTTATGAAAATGTAATAACTTTAACTGCTGATGTAAAAAATATTTTAATATATAGTGTAGGATCTTTGATAGGAGATATGGGACCAGCAGACCAAATAGCACAAATATCTATAACTGATGCATCAGGTACAACATCACAAATACTTAATACAAGAGGATGCTCTGAGAATTTAATTAATACAGGACCATTAACATCGGGGTCTAAATTAACACTTACCTATACATCAGGTACATATGAACCATCAAATGCACAACAAGTATTTACTTTAGAATACTATACAGAGACAGTAACCGATGCATCGTTACAGGATTTTATCTCGAGTAAGGTAACTCATGAATCAACAGACAGACGTCAAATGGATATGATCCTTCAAAAGAATATTGATGCACAATATTCAGATCTTCAAACTCAGATATTTGATTTACAAGGTCATGTTATTGAAAATATGTTGGATGCTGTAATATTCAGATTATCTAATTTAGATAATAAGTCTGAATTTAGATTTTTTGGACCATCAAACTCAGGAGTTACTAATTTAGGACTATCATTTGAGGATGTTTCTTTAACCAGCGGGGATAAATTTGAAATGTCAGCAACATTCCAAACAGCATCTTCCGGATGTACTTTTGAAATAACTGAAAGTACTTCTGTTAAAGTAAAACTCACAGGAGACGACGTAACGAACGGAGTACTTAGTCCTGTAGCAAACAAAGTTTATGAAATTGCATTCTACTGGAATGGATTCTTTATGAGCGGTGTAGTAAGAGGAGTTGAACATGAAGTAGCTAAAGTGCAGAATAAGATTACTATAACTAACAATAGTAGTGGTTCACCGTTTAGTGCATATCTTGATGTTGGAACAGATGAATCTATATCTAATTCATTAGGAACAGTTGTTCCTTTTGGCAAACGAGAATTTACCATAGATGGGAATACACTTTATGTAGGACGACCAGCAGGAAAAAATGAACCAGTGAAATTGAGTGTATCTCTAGATGGAAGTCCATCAGGATGTACTGCAACTTATATAAATGGAAGTGTTCATAATGTATATAAAATAGAAATAACTAGTCAACCAGCATCTTGTTCTTTTAAAATGGATTAATAAAGGAGGTAATCTAAATGTTTGATTTAAAAACACGAGCATTACTTTATCACACTACAAGTAAAAAGAAGGAAATTTATAAAAGAAGAATAATGGTTGGGGATATATTAGGAAATAAAACATTATACGCAGATTTTCCTGATAATTTTGTCGATATAACTAATTTGAATGAGACAACGGACAATAGAACAATCTGTGAGTATAATTCTACTTCTACTTTAAATACTCGAATACAAGAATATACAGATACTGCATTTGAGTATGGTATTTATGTTGGAGCTACAGCATCAAGCAATAATATATATTTTTACAATCTTGAAACAAATAAATTAGAAGTAAATAAAAATGAGTATAAAATGTCAGATAAAGTACAAGATGTTACTAAAATTACTGATTGTCAAGCTTATAGACATCTTTATATCAAAGATCCTAACATAAGACCTTTAAAAGTTGGGGATGCTCTTAAGAATGGTACTAAATTATATTTTACTATTCCTGATGACATCTCAGAACAATACACGGCTTATAAATATCCACCATCAGCACTTATGCCATTAGCAGTAGAACCAGATTCTGATGTAACTTTAACATTAATAGACAAATTTTTATCTATTACCTATTATGATTCAATTACAGACGGATCAACACGTATTGTTAATATAGCTTTAAGCGATGGAAGTTCTAATACGGACATATTTAAAGCGCAGCATTTTGGGCAACCAAGTTTAAATCTATCATCATATATTGTGACAAATCCAGAAACAATTACAGACTATAAGGAATTCGATTTTTGGTCTCAGTTTATCTTGGTTGATGAAACTACATTATAAGAGCCTTGAGCTCTTTTTTTGTTTGACAAAAAGCATATTATCTGATATACTGTATTAAATACTGTGAATGATTTATCGATACTATATAATAGGAAAAGGAGGGGATAGACATGGCTTATACACCTACCGCATGGCAAGACGATGAAACATTAGTAAATGCACAACGTATGAATAATATTGAAAGTGGAGTAAAGAGTGCTAATGATAATAAGTCAGATATTAATCATAATCATGATGACAGGTATTCAAAATTAGATCATAATCATGATGATAGATATGCGAAGAAAGATGAGACATATACAAAGACTGAAGTTGATTTAAAAATAGATCCGATTAAGAAAGATGTAAAAGATTTACAAAGTGACGGTGCAACGATTAACAATAAACTTACCGTTTTAGAAAAAGAAACTTCTTCGTTGAGGGGAGACGTTAGAACCAATACTCGAAGTATTAGTACTGCTGAGGAGAATCTAGGAATATTGAGTGAATTAAATACAACAGATAAGAGTAGTTTAGTAGCTGCTATTAATGAAGTAAATATTTCCGGTGGAGGAGGTTCTGGAACAAAAAATTATGAAGAGTTGTTCAAGAAACCTCTAATAAACGGAAGAGAACTGATTGGAAATAAGACATCTAAGGAATTGGGACTGATTTCATCTGGCATAGGTAATGCTCAAGAAATTATATTTAATGATGGTGAGACGTTACAATCTAAATATGAAGATGGTGGAATTAGAGGTCCACAAGGTCCTAAGGGCGATAAAGGAGATCCTGGTACGCAAGGCGAAAGGGGATTAACTGGTCCTCAGGGACCTCAAGGAATTGCTGGCCCAAAAGGAGAAAAAGGAGAACAAGGATTAGTTGGTCCTGAAGGACCTCAAGGACAAAGAGGTCCAGCTGGTCCTCAGGGTCCTCAGGGTCCTATTGGAAACATTGGATTAACTGGTCCAAAAGGAGAAAAAGGAGATACTGGACCTAGGGGTATTCAAGGAGAACAGGGTCCAAAAGGTGAAACTGGAAGCGTCGGTCCTCAGGGAGAACAGGGTCCAAGAGGAGATAGCTTTAGAATAACAGACGTGTTAGATAATATTACTTTATTGCCAGAACCGTCTACGGTTACTAACAATTTTGCTTATTTAGTAGAAAAAGATGCCGATGGAGTACAATATGAAGATGGTGCACACTTGTTTATACTATTAGTCGGAAATAACACCTGGACTGACAATGGTCCATTTAGTGGAGTCGCAGGACCTCAAGGTCCACAAGGAGTACAGGGTGAACAAGGACCACAAGGAATACAAGGAGAAACAGGAAGATCATTTCAAATTTATGATACCTTAGAATCGTTTGCTTCTTTGCCAGATCCGACTACAGTTACAAATAATAATGTTTATTTAATATTAAAAGATGAAGAAGGTAGCGTCTTTCCAATACCACATATTGCAGTTTTGCTTGTCGCAAGTCAAAGCTGGTATGACGTAGGTCCTATGGGTACGCAAGGTCCAAAAGGTGAAACTGGTTGGGGTGTTTCTGAAGGAGGAACAGTAGGACAAGTGTTGGTTAAAAATAGTGATACTGATTATGACACTAGTTGGAAAACTTTAATTCAAAAAACAACGGCAGAGTGTGTTTTGGCAGAAGGATGCTCTATTGCTTCTGGACAAATGCCAGTCGCAATAAAAGAAGCTTTTACTGGTATCGTTCAATTAAGAGGGTTGATCAGTAGAGAATTGACTTTAGGCGCATGGAATGCTTTATGTACAATACCAGAAGGCTATAGACCTTCAGACACAAGAGATTATATGTCTCCTAATAACTCCAATGGCATCGGAGTACACATTAGAATAGGTAGCGATGGAAATATACAAGTATTCCCAACTGCTACTACTGCAGTTGCTAATGAAACGCCGATTTACATAGATACAATATATATGATTTAAGAGAGGTGAGAAGATGGAGAAGATATTTATAAGAGAACGAATTAATGCTGTTGATTACAATAACGTAAATCAATGTCTTTTGTTTACTTCTTCATATGCGGATATAGAAGGAGGAATTGTTAATGTCAACCTTGAGAGTGATGTGGCTGGATGGTATCAATTAACATTTGATGCTCCTGCTTTTATATTAAAAAATGGAGAGTTAATAGATAACCCAATATTAAAACATTTATTTCCCTTGTCTAAGTTAAAGTATACACGCATTACAAAGACGGGAGATAAAGAAGAAGAATTAATATTATATTTTATAGTTCAGCCAGAAGAAGATAGTAGAGATGAAAATGGAATAGTTCTAAAATCTTATACTTGTATTGATTATCCAAGACATAATTTATCTAAGGCTAAAAATGGTATAACTATTGGAGAAGACACTTTAGATGAAAAACGTTCTATGACACCTAATAATGAGGTTCCAAATGTAGACGGGAAAGTTCTTTACGTTAAGGCTGACGTTCAATCTCGAATGAATTTTAATAATTATTCAGAATTGGGTGGATGGTTAGATGCATTACCTGGGGCATTTGCTTATATACCAAGTGAAAATAGAGCTTTTAGATTAGTGAATACTGACCCAAGTAAAAAAGACTTGAATGATGAGAGTAAATTCATCAACTGGCATGAGTTAGAAATTAACTCAGAAACGGGAACTTTTCAAACTTGTATAAAAGATAGCGATGGCAATATTATTCCAGAACCAGTATGGAGTCCTGAATGGGGTGGATATCCACTAGCACCAGATCCAAATAAATATGACTACGGTTCAATTGGGATAAATGATATTGATCCTGCCATAGTTCAATTTTATTGGGACACTGTGTGGTTTGACCCAGAAAAAACGATGGGACGTTATGATGGATTGTTATATAGAGAAAATAGTAGACTTTTGTATGATATATATGAAACCTTAGATTTTGAATTCCCAAATGATTTTCTAGGAACTAAATATAAGGTAGAAAATTTAGATGATACTGTTCCTTCTTATACTGGCGGAGCAACAATGTATGTCATCGAAACTGGAACTGTTTGGCAATATGTAAATGATACTTGGGAAGATACGCATAAGAATAAAAGAGAAGTGTTTAAAACAAAAGATACTTTAAAGGGAAAATGGGCAAAATTAGATCCACAAAAACCTTATCTTGCTCCTAACTATGCAGATAAATACTTAGATTATATCTTAGAAGGTACCGGATGGAAAGTCGGAGAAGTAGATAAGATATATATAGACAACGGAATTGTTGAATTAGCCGAAGATGGAGTAGTAAATCCTAAGAAAGTTGAATTAAGTACTTATTTATATTTCGACAATTCTAATGCATATAACGCAATATCTGAATTATGCAACGCTTTTAAATGTTATCCTCGTTTTGACCATGTTAATAAGATTGTTAATTTAAAATCAGTTCCTGGGGAAGATAATGGATTAACATATCTATATAGAGATAATTTGAAAAGTAGTAGAATTACTCAAGATGGAGAAAAAGCCGTATCTAAATTATGGGTATATGGTGGAGAAGACCTAAATGGACAAGTGTACATACAAGATTGCAATAGAGTAAATCCAGAGTATTATTTAGCAGATTACAACTCTTTAGATGATTTAAATGCTAGAGTAACTAATCCTAGGGAAGGACAGTATGCTAAGATTAGTTTAAAAAAATATACTTGGGACCAATTAATAGAAAAAACGAAAAAAGATGGCAAAAAATTGCCTATTACAAATACATTTTTAGTTGGTGAATTACCAGTTAGTTCTTGGGGAACAGGAGCTATACCTGAAATAAATGGTCTGGATCAATTACCTGCCACAGGAGAACTAGGACAAACAGTATTTATTAGAGAACAAGATTCGTATTATTCTTGGGTTCCAGAAGCAAACGCTTGGTTCGATACTTATTTAAGTTCAGAGCCTTCTGAAGCAAGCAATATCATTACTTTTGAAAGAAGATTTGATAGAGAAAATGATCAATGGGTAGACAAAGGACAATTCTATCATTGGTGGGAAGTATTATCTCCGTATGCAGATAACTATATAATGGATTTTTCTTATTTCTTAGACAGAAAACTAATGACAGAAGATCAGGTTAATGATATTAAATATAATTTTATTTTACCAATAAGCCATTTAAATAAAAAAAGAGCTCCATTGCTTAAAGAATATAGCACATTAAGTCAAGAGTTATTGAATTGGAATAATGCTTATGACGAAAGTAAAATAGCAGCAGAAGCCATTGATAAGTCTTTGAGAACGACTTATGCAATCTATGAAACAAAAGATGGAATTACTTCACTAAAAGATACTGGGCTTTACCTTTATCCTCCTGGAGCTGATTTTAAAACAGAAGGATGGAGCTTAGCTGAAGTTCAATATTCTAAGTCAAATGCAGTGGAAGTGCCGACATTTGATAAAATATCAGAGGCTTTTCCAAATCCTAAAATAGGTAATATGGTAAAAGTAAAAGACACCGGAGAGGTTTATTGGTACGCTAATACATATTCTTTTAAAGATACAATTAGTTATTACTTAGGTTGGAATGAGGGAGACCTTAAAGATTCAAAAGCAGATGCAGAGAAAAGAGAAAAAGAATGGCTTTATAGTCCTGATGGAAGTTTAGAAGCTAGGAATAGAGGAACTGGTCTTTTCGAAGAATTAAGAGAACAGGAACTATACCCTAAAACAGATTATGACACTGCTAGTGACGCATTAAAATATTGGTTTAATCCACCTGCTAATATTGATATGATACCAGATGGAATGCCAGGTGATCCTAAAGAGACTTCTTTGGCTCATAATTATTATAATGCAAGAAATAGATTGATAACGGAAGAAATTAACAAACAATACGCCTTAGAAAAAATTGCAGAAGTAGAAACTGCTATTACGTTATTGTTGGAAAGAGTTAAAATATTGGAAAATAAGATTACTTCATTAGAGCATAGTCTTAGGGAAAAATATGGAGACTATATCGTAGAAGGCGTATTTACTGATGATACAATGGTTTATATTTATAATTTATGGTATGCGGGATTAAAAGCATTAAGCTTGTATCATAGACCTTTAATTACTTATGAATTAGGTGTTGTCGATGTTTCTGGTTTACCTGAATATTCTACAATGACAGAAGACGTATATCATGATATCGTATATCGTTTAAATAAACCAGAGTTAGTGTTACCTAATCCAGGAGATTATTGTTATGTTACAGATAATAAACTTGGTATAGTCAAGGAAAAGGCTAATATTACAAGCGTCGTAAGAAGTTTATCTAATCCTGCAAATCATCAAATAACGATTGAAACAGTAGACACAAACACAGAAGAATTAATAGGCAAGTTAGTTACAGCAGCTAATACTATTTATTCTAAGGAACAGATATATAATCGTAGTGCTGTAATTAAGTCGGATGGAACTATCGCACAAGATACTGTTAGTGCTTCATTAGATGATAATAGTGGTAAACTAACTATAATGTCTAACAATGGTACTGTTTTATTAGGAGAAAATGGCATTATTACGACAGACAGAGAAAATGCAGATTTAAGAATGCAATACACAGGAAAAGGTATATTCTCATCAACCAATGGCGGAACGACATGGGAGAATATATTAAACGCAGGAAAAATTAGTATCAAGGCCTTATCGGCTGGAACAATTGATTCTAATACGATTTCTGTATCTAATATAGGAAAGACAGCTAATATTATAATTGATGGTAAAGGAATTACTGCTATTAGTAAAGATGGAGTTGATGCTTCTTCCCCAAATATTATACCAGATGATAAAACTTCTTTCTTCTTAGATGCAAAAAGTGGGAATGCTTATTTTGCAGGAAAAATAAAAGCTAAAAGCGGAGATATCGGCGGATGGGACATTAAAGGTACTGCTCTTAAAAAAGGCGGAGTTGGAATGAGTTCCGATAATAGTAGTTTAAATAATTACGCTTTTTGGGCTGGTAGTACAGACCCAAGTCAGGCTAAATTCTGGGTAAAGCATGATGGTACAATGAAGGCAACTAAAGCAACTATAGAGGGAGACTTAACTGCAACAACTGGAAAAATTGGTGGGTATACCATAGAAGGAGATACGCTTTACGGCCCACAAGTTGGAATGGATGCTGTAAGTGGTGGACATTGGGCTTTTTGGGCTGGAGCAGATATAAATAATACAGAAAATGCGCCTTTTAGAGTTGGACACGATGGATCAGTTCGTTGTGGTAATTTAACAATGACCGGCGGTTCTTTAAGTTTTGGTAATTTTAATGTGGATAATGGAGGTAATCTTATTGCTAGTAATGTAGATATAAAAGGAAAAATTACAGCAACAAGTGGAACGTTTAGAGGAACAATCCATGCTAGTGGTGGTACTTTTACTGGTAGTATTTCAGCGGCGTCTATTTCAGGAGGTTCTACCTTGACTCTAGGAAATAATAAACATTATTTAAGAATGGGAAAAGGAACTGATCATCCTGAAGTAAGTTCATTAAATATAACTGGAGATGGAGCAGCAATAGATTTTGGAGCAAAGTATGGGATTCATATTAATGGAAATGCCGGAGAAGTATCAAGAGCCCAAACAAATGATAGTGTTACCATATCTGGCAACAACGGAATTTATATTAATAACACCTTAAAAATTTGTGAGAGACTAGATGCAGATGGAACCGGAAACTTTGGCCTAGGCAAACACGGAAAGCCAAAAATTGTAACATATCAAACAAATCCTGTTGATAGAAGACAAATGGTCTTTGTTAATGGTATTTTAGTAGACGAACAAAATAACTAATAAAAAAAGAGCCAAATAGCTCTTTTTTTATTTCGATATAATATAGTTTAGTATTATTAAAGTAATAGAATTGTATAGAATTATTTACTTATTTAATACATTCTATCACAGTTATATTTTTCGCTCTTCTACTTATTTCTTTTTTACTATAAAAATTTCTTTTATTTTATCTAATAATGTCTTTTTATTTATCGGACACTTATCTGTTCCACATTTTCTGATTCTACAGTTTTTTGGTCCTGGACATTTTCTAAGCACAATACTTCACTCTCCATTTCTTTTAATGCTTTATATAATTTCATCAAATCTTCTTCTGAATTATAAATTCCCAAACTTACTCTACAAGTCGATAATCCAAACAAATCTTTAGTCAATTTAGAACAATGATTTCCAGCTCGAATAAAAATATTTTTCTTGTCTAAATAATTCATAACATCTAACGCTTCAAATCCATCTATGTTGAATAATAAAATTGGACTTTGAGGATTAGAATATATTTTTATTTTGGGCAATTTAGATAGTAATCTATGTGCGAATAATCCAAGATATAAATCTTGCATTTGTATTATATCCCAGCTTTGACCTAGAGTTAGAGCGGCATCTGTACCCGCAAATGCACCTGGGACATTTTCTGTTCCTGCGTACATTTTATCATTGCTATCTAAAAACTCGAACTCTCCTTCTAGAGTGAAGTATTTATTCATTCCTCCTCCAACTTTAATTGGTCTTATAAAATTTGGTATCTTTGCATATAATACTCCAATTCCCTTAGGTCCATACATTTTATGTAGGGAAAATGCTAGGAAATCAATATTGCACTCTGTTACATTTATTGGAACATGAGCTGCTCCCTGAGCGTGGTCTACAATAAAAGTAATATGTTTTTCTTTTGTAATAGTTCCAATTTCTTTTATTGGTCTAATTTCTCCAGTCGTATTAGTCATACTAGACAAAAGAACAATATCGGGATTATATTCTTCAACAGCTTTATTAAAGTTTTCTATCGATAGAGTATAATCTTCTTTTAAATCTATATATTTTATATCAACAATGTTTTTACCAAAGACCATCCAGGGCATTATTGCCGAAGCATGTTCTAATTTAGTTGTCAATAAGACAGCTTTTTTCTTCATTTTATGAAGCATACTACAATATGAATAAGCTATAAGATTTAGTCCTTCTGTTGCTCCTGTTGTTAATATAATATTATCTGGTTTAGTTCCAATAAAGTCCGCATATACTTGTAAAGACCAATCTTTTAGTTGTTGAGTCCAACGAGCGCCGCTATAGGAAGCTCTTCCAATATTGTAATTGTAATTAGAATATACTTTTATCATACTAGATAAACAGCTTCCTAAAATTTGAGAAGTATTGGCACTATCTAAATATGTAAATTTTTTATTTTGTTCAAAGTATGGAAATAGTTTTTGAAAATCATTGTCCATATTTTACCTCCTATTTGGTACCGCTACTACCAAATCCTCCAGATCTTTTCGTTTTTACAGTTTCACCACAAGTGTAATATTTTTGAAATACTCCTTGGGCAATTCGGTCTCCTTCTTCAATGACAAAATCTTTTTTACTATTATTCTTAATGCAAATGAAAAAATGACCTTCGTTTTTAGGATTATTGTAATAATCTGCATCTATAATATTTACACCCGCAGGCAATATAATGTCTTTAGCTCCATAAGAACTTCTTATATAAATAAAGAATGCTTCATTTCTTGGCATTTTAATCTTAAAACCCGTTGGTATTTTGGCTATTTCGCCTGGTTTAAGAACGATTCGTATAGGAGAGTATAAATCATACGCTGCACTATTCTTTGTCGCTCTACGGGGCTGAAAATGTAGTTTAAATGACCCTCTAAAATGCGGATCATAAAAATTACATTTTTTTAATTCTTCCGTTTTTTCTATTTCTTGTCGAGAGACCATCTCAAATTCTCTACGCTTCAGTAGCATGACTTTTTTCCTCCTCTTTTTTATTTTGCTCTTCAATTTCTTTTGCTGTTCTAAAATCTCCGAAATATACTCTTGGATACTCTTCTAATGTGACAATTTCTCCATTTGGTCCATCTATACAATAAGGTTTACCGTCAAATTTATCAGCTTCTTTGAATACATTATAAGCTCTGTTGTTTTGATAAACTTTTACTTGGCTATCTTCGTTATGTTGGATACCAACTTCATCCCACTCATCATCTTCAAGAGTTAGTGGCATAAGTGGTTTAAATCTAAGTAGTCGATCAAGATAATTTATTGCTATGGAAGCACTGAAACCACTATGATCGCAATCTGCAAAAGCATTTACTACTTTTAAGATACCGTCATTAAATACTTTTTGCATACGTATATCTTCTTCGTCCCCATCTGTTTCTGCTTCTTCTAAAATTAAATTTAATTCATGTCGAGCATGTTTCACAAGTGCGTTTTCTCGTTCCTCTGTTTTATTTTCTATAATTGATTCTGTTTCAGTTTCTTGTGTGTTTATTTCCATAATATTATTTCTCCTTTCTCAAACGTTTTTTGTATGTCTATCAAGCGTTGATTTGACGATCCTCTAAATGGACAGTCAAGAGTTCTTTTATTAAGAATAAAAGGACCATCAACAAGTACATCTACTTTTGATATCAAATCCATATACATCAACGGAATTTGTTCAAAAACGTAACCTGTATAAAGCCACACATCAAGATCTTTGGCTTTTGCTTTGTCTATTATAGCTTCTGCCATTTTATAGTTCTCTGGTTCCAATGGGTGTCCTCCCGACAATGTAATTCCCGCATCTCCAGAATTTATTGCTTCTTCTATTAACTTGTCTATGTCTGCTTCTGAGATTTCTTTTCCATAATCAAAAGACTGAGCTTCTGGATTATGACATCCAGGGCAATTTCTACGACAACCAGAAAAGAAAATAGTAGTCCTTAAACCAGGACCATCAACAACACTATTATGTATTACTCCCGCTATTTTAGTCATATTTCCTCCTACTGATGGATATCTACCATCGTGATATACAAATCTTCTCCTTTGTAATCGCTGTAATCTCGAGCTTCATTTAAAATATCAAACCACTCTTTTCCACCTTGCCCAAATTCTTCAAGCCATTCTTCGTCCTTATACTCTAAGACAACCCCATAAGGAGAGTTGAACTCAGGTTCAGAAAATCCCATAAAGTCTTTCAGTTTCATTGTGTCCGCCTTTTCTCCTCTATAACTTTCAAGTAAATTACTCCAGCGTCCTCCAACTACAAACCAATCACAAAAACCATTTGGATTATATTCTTCATATATTCTATTATTATCATCTACATAACACCCGTCTTGATCGGCAACAAATTCAATTCTTTCACGTTCTGTTTCTTTGGACATCAATTCTGTCAATACTCTATCATACCAATCATGATCTTCTTGCTTATTCTTTTTAAGATAAGAAATGTACTCTTCTACTTGTTCTAAAGATTCTTCTAAACTATTTGTTCGATATGCTCTTTCATAATAGTTTGTATTATCCCAACAAAATCTAGAAAACCATCCTTCGTCAAAATTTTGTTCTCGATGTATAACTGCTACTATTGCATGCATATTTTACCTCCTTATTCTACTTTCATTTCCTCTGGTGTTTCATATATATTTTTTATTATATAATGATCTTCGTTCCACTCTAATTCATCATGCTGAAGACCGTTTATTTCGGTCTCTCCATCTGTATTTATTAAATATGGAGAACCGCAGCATCCACATCCACCTATTGCGATGCCATAAGATAAACTTAATTCACTTAGCTTTTCTAAAAAGCCTTCTACATCTTTTTGCATATTTTTCTCCTTTACATTTCTTTATTCAAATATATTATAACAAAAAAAAGGACATTGTGTCAATAAAAAAACAGGTTTAATCCTGTTTCTTTTTAGTAAGAGATAGAATCTTACCACGGTATTCATTATATTTATCTAATCTTGTTACTAGATCCATTTGTTCTTCTTTAGATAGCGTTTTAGCAAAATTTTCATAATGTTTGCATTGAGAAAAAGGTTCGCAACATCCGCCTGCTCTAACACATTGTGGCACCATTGCCCATGCGATAGTATCATCATATTTTTCTATTTGTTCACGTAAATCTTCAGTATATTCTCTAGTAGTAGGGTCTGCACAAGTGCATAAACGACGACCAGCAATGTTGATTAAGCCCTCAATATTCGCATCCATTTCCATAGAGACCGAATCCATTTGACTACGTTGAGATCTGTCTTTAATTTCCGTTCTATCTGCTCTAGAAGTAGATATATATTTTTCAGTACCCTCGTGATGGCGTGCAAAGTGGGTACTAATTGCGTATGGAATATCTGACCATTTCCAAGTGATCCACCCTTTTCTTATTGGGCTATGTCTGCAAATTAAAATTTTCTTTTTCCATGTTTCTGGTGGTTCTTTATCTCCGGCATCTTTACCAATAGTTCTCATGCAAGCTCTTTTTATGCTTTTCCAATTAACATTATATTCTAATATTTCAGTTTTTGCCATTATCTCACTCTCCCTTTTTGTTTAATCAAGCATTTACCACATACGGCTTCATATTCAATTTTATCTGTTCCATCTATTAAAACTTGTTCCCCGTCAAACATTGGTATACCATTCATCTTACGAATATTAAAAGTGGCTTTTTTACCACAAGCACATATCGTCTTTAGTTCTTCAATATCATCAGCTATTTCTAATAAACGAGTAGAACCTTCGAAACCGTTTGTGCGGAAGTCAGTCCTTAATCCATAACATAAAACACTTATATCATATATCTTGCTTATTAAATAAAGTTCATCTACTTGTTGAGCTGTTAAGAATTGAGCTTCATCAACAATAATAGCGTTTGGTTTTTGAAGGGGTACTTTTGTCATTATGACGTCTGTTTTATCTAATAATATATCAACAGACGCATTTATTCCTATTCGACTAACAACTTTGTTCGCGCCTTTTGTGTCAATGGCTGGTTTTAATAATAATGTTGACATACCACGTTCTTCATAATTATGTTTTACTTGTAAAAGAGCTGTGCTTTTGCCAGCATTCATTGCCCCATATCTAAAATACAATTTCGCCATATAATCCTCCTTATACGTATAATAAAGGGGTCTTTTATAGACCCTATTTGTTTCTAAATAATAAAGCAGTATAGAGAAGACTTGCTCCTATCCATTGTAATGACGTAGCTTTGTCTCCCTTACTAATAATGTTTACAACAAGACTTCCTAGAGCTCCAGTTACCATTAAGGCTGGAAAAGCAATTTTTAAGAAAGATATCATTTTAAGCCTCCTTTTCACTGCTTTTTTCCTCAATCTTTTGATGCTTTACTCTATCTTTTATTTCTGCTTTTTTACCAGCATTTTCACGACCAGGAGTCGTTAAATAACCAGTTATTCTTTGAATTCTTCTAAAAGGTATAATTCTTTTTATTTTATTTTTTAAAGTTTCTTTTTCCATTTGTTTATCCCTCCTTACTAATCTATTGGTTCTCTCTCATCTCTGCCACACCCTGGGCAAACATGTACATCGTTACTTCCTCTCCAACTGCATCCGCAAACAGTACATTCTGCTATTGGGATATTAACTGCTCCATATCCAACATCAGCATCAGACATAATATGCAGTATGTTTTCAAAAGCATCGATATTCTTTGAAATATCTCCATCAACTTCACAATAAAATATGTGACCTGCGTTTTCAAGATTATGATATTTTCCTTCAATTCTTGCCTTATCTGCAATTGAGATATTATACCACACTGGGATATGTGAGCTATTGGTAAAGTATGCTCTATCTGTTACCCCCGGAATAATTCCAAATTGCTTACGAGCTTGTTCTAACGCTGTTTTGCAATATGTCTCTGCTGGTGTTCCTAAACAACTAAAATTCAAGTGAGTTTCTTTGACCCTTTTATCGCAGTAATCTCTTATATACTTAATAATACTGTATCCTAATTCATCAGATTCTTGAGATTCTCCATGATGTTTTCCAGTTAAGGCAATTAAGCATTCTGCTAAACCAACAAAACCTATAGATAAAGTTCCTTGTTTAACAACGTCTCTTATTTCATCTGTTGGCGCTAAGTCGTCTGAACCAAGCCAAATTCCTTGCTCCATTAGACTTGGAAAATTATATTTACGATTTTGGCACTGTCCTTCATATCTTTCTAGCAGTTCTTTGTCAGCAATTTCTAAAGCATAATCCAATTCTTTAAAGAATTTGTCAACATTTCCTTTTGCTCTTAAAGCTAATAATGGTAGATTAATAGACGTAAAAGAAATATTACCTCTTCCAAATGCTCCTTCACGACCATTGACATTAGCCATAACCCTCGTACGGCAACCCATTGTGTTTATGATTCCGTAATATGGGTCAGCTTCATAATATGGTAAATTAAAACTTGCATCAACAAAAGCATATGTTGGGAATAATCTCTTACTTGAACATTCCATTGCCAATCTGAAGATATCATAATTTGGGTCTCCTTTTTCAAAGTTAACACCTTTTTTTAATGTATAAATTAAGATTGGAAATATTGGTGTTTCGTGTTTTCCTAAACCTGCCATTTGAGCTTTTAATAGATACTCTGATACCATTCTTCCTTCTGGACTTGTATCTATTCCAAAATTTAAGCTACTAAATGGAACTTGTGAACCGGCACGGGATGCCATTGAGTTTAGGTTATGAACTAAAGATTCTGCTCCTTGGAAAGTGTCTTCTTGGGTATAGGCATATGCTGTCTTACAGATATATTCATAGCCGGGTATAACATCTTCTATACTTTTTATTTCGTCTACCTGTTTTAATAATGATTCTAAAGCAGTACTAGCACTCTCATGCTTCTTAGCATCTTCATAAGCTAATAATTTTTTAAGATGTTTCTTAAAAGTTTTTAGTACATATGGAGCTAGAGCATAGTCATAGTTAGGAATACTTTGTCCACCCCACATATCATTTTGGTTACTCTGTATTGCGATAGCAGATTGTAAAAATGCGGTTTTTATATTTGATGGCTCTCTTAAATATCCGTGTCCTGTACTAAAACCATCTTTAAATAATTTTGGTAAATCAATTTGAACACAAGTCATTGTTGTTGTTCCCCATCCTAAGTCGTGAGGATAAATAATTCCAGCATTTATTGCTTCTGTAACATCTTTTGAGAAAAAATAATTTTTCATATAACTTTTTATTACATCTTCAGAAATGTGTAGATGTCTTCCAGACGGAGTGTAACCGTTAACATTCGCATTATCGTTTTTTTCTTCTGTTGCCTCATTTGATAGAATGTCTAAAACGTTACTTAATTCCCTAGCTTTTGCTCTTTTCTCTCTGTATTCTTGATAGCCTTTTGCTACTTTGCGAAAGCCAGCCTTTCTCATTTTAGCTACTATTATATCTTGGATTTCTTCTACTTCTATCCCATCTGTATATTTTTGTGCTTCTGTTTGTATATCTTTTATTACGTCTTTAATAAATATTTTCTTTTCCTCAGTTATTTCTCCATAATCTAAAAAACCTTTAGTTATTGCGTTTCTGATTTTTTCTTCATTGAAATCTACAACATTTCCATTTCGTTTTATAACTTTTATTTTCATATCACACCTCCTTAAATCCAATGCACCGTTGGATTTCCCCTAAAACCTTTTTCCCATATAAACCAAGCATAAGATGCTGCACTTGATTTTTGAAATTCTCTTTCGTCATTATTAATTGCACACTGTTCTCTTCCACTGAAAACCCAAATTTCCTTAGGCGGATATAGAGAAAATAATTGTTCGTATCTTTTTTGTCCTTCTAAAAAAGTTGTTTTTAAAAACATGTAAATATATTCCGCTCCAAGCTCAATGGAATGTAATACAGTTTCCATTGCGATAGAATAAGCTGGGTTAGTTAATATGATCGGAGCTCGTAATTCGGTAGTTGTAAAAAAGTCTTCCACATAATCTAATTTTTCTCTGCGTTCTACAATATCGCTCGTGATAACAGTATAGCCGGCTGCTTCTA
>UMBO01009813.1_pt1 | contig 21163 bp, 10 predicted proteins | sample 1964021 | NCBI WGS metagenome assembly UMBO01 (sample SAMEA4835947, study PRJEB28245) | human gut metagenome | biome: gut microbiome; material: fecal sample | place: Denmark | collected 2008 | reverse complement strand
ACTTGCTGTCAACCACGAAGGCTATGACTGGGCACCTTACTTCAACAAACAAGGCATCGCACTGATTGTACTGAAATATAGGATGCCTCATGGTGACCGCACTCTCCCCATCTCGGACGCCGAAGCTGCCATGAAAATGGCACGCGACAGTGCCGATGTATGGAATCTGAATCCATATGATATAGGTATAATGGGCTCCTCTGCCGGAGGGCATCTAGCTTCAACCATCGCCACACATACCCGCCCCGAACTCCGCCCTAACTTTCAAATTCTATTCTATCCTGTCATCACCATGGATAAATCCTATACTCACATAGGGTCTCACGATAATCTTTTAGGTAAAGACGCTTCCGCCGAACTGGAAACCGAATTTTCCAATGAGAAACAAGTAACCAAAGAAACTCCCCGCGCCTTTATCGCCTACAGTGACGATGACAAGACAGTTCCTCCTGCCAATGGAGTAAATTATTACCTAGGGCTACACAAGAATCATGTACCAGCCGTACTCCATATTTATGCCAGTGGCGGACATGGCTGGGGTATCCGCGAAAACTTCATTTACAAGAATGAGATGTTAAACGATTTATCTGCCTGGTTGCGCAGTTTCAAAGCTCCCCGTAAAGATGCTGTCCGTGTAGCCTGTGTAGGCAACAGCATTACTTACGGAGCAAGAATCAAAAACCGGAGCCACGACAGCTACCCCGCCGTTCTAGGCCGTTTGTTAGGAGATAAATACTGGGTGAAAAACTTTGGAGTCAGCGCACGTACTATGCTGAATAAAGGTGATCACCCTTATATGAAAGAACAAGCTTATCAACAAGCATTGGCGTTCAACCCCAATATCGTTGTTATCAAACTAGGAACTAATGACAGCAAGTCATTTAACTGGGTATATAAAGCAGATTTCATAAAAGATACACAGACCATGATTGACGCCTTTAAAGCCCTTCCCTCACAACCTGAAATCTATCTATGCTATCCTTCAAAGGCATATCTTACCGGAGAAAGCATTAATGATGATATCATCTCAAAAGAGATTATACCTATGATTAAGAAGGTTGCCAAGAAAAACAAGCTGCCTGTCATTGACCTTCACAGCGCAATGGATGGAATGCCGGAATTATTCCCCGATCATATCCATCCCAATGAAGAAGGAGCGAAGGTGATGGCAAAAGCTGTTTATGATGCTATAAAAAAATAAAGGAAACGAAGGAGCAGACAGGGATTAATCAGCAAAAAAGAGATTTTTATCGGTTGTCCACATTATTCATCGTCTTTTTGTTGTGTTATTCAAGACAATCAACTATTTTTGTTCCCAAACCTTGAGTAAGTAATGAAAACATCTGCCCACAACATACGAATCCTGTCCTTGCTCCTTCTATTCATTCTATTACATTCTATATCAGAAGCCAAACAATACTTTTTCCAACAAATTCCCTCTCAAAACGGACTTTCCTCCATGGTACGCTGTATGGAAGTCAGTCAGGAAAAAGGATATGTCTGGATAGGGACACGCTCAGGAATCGGACGATTCGACGGTTACGAACAGCGAAGATATCTGCGCGGTAATGTCACACATATTTTGGAAGATGAAGAACATACCATTTGGGTCATCACAGAAAAGGGAGTATTCCGCTACAATGAAATAGAAGACAATTTTATCCTTGTACGGGATAAAGACAACAATCCGGTAATAGCCAGTTCTCTTTGCCTATGGGAGGACGGAGTAATCTTCGGGGGAAGAGGAAGACTATACAAATACAACTATGAAGACCATATTATCAACCTGTTCCATACGTTGAAACCGAACGGCAAGTATCATATTTCCAATCTTTACCAATGGGATTCCCACACTCTCCTAGCCACCAACCGATGGGCAAAAGCTTTATTTATTGATATCGCTACGGGCAACACCCGTCCTGTTCCCTTCAACAGTGAACAGATTATCTCATTGTTGATTGATAGAAAAGGAAATGTATGGGTAGCTCATTACAATCAGGGAGTAAGCTGTTATGGCCGTAATGGAAAACAATTACAGACCTATCATACACAAAATTCTCCTCTCAAAACCAATGTAGTGCTATCATTAGAAGAGCATAATGGACAAATATGGATGGGTACAGACGGCGGAGGAATCCATATTCTCAATCCGCAGACCGGCAAGATATCGACATTGAGGTATATTCCGGGAGATCGTTACTCCTTGCCTGCCAACTCTATTCTTTGTCTATATAACGACAAAAGCAACAATATGTGGGCGGGAAGTGTACGCAACGGATTAATCAATATTAAAGAGGTAGGAATGAAAACTTATCAAGACGTGCTGCCGGGACAGAATTACGGGCTGAGCGAGAAAACAATCCTGTCCATTTATCAAGACAATGACAACCAAATATGGATCGGAACAGACGGAGGCGGTATCAACCTCTTCGACCCGGCCACCGGAAAGTTTCATCACATACTTTCTACCTGGGAAGAAAAGGTAGCTTCCATCACCGGCATGGACAAAAAACATCTACTGGTTTCGCTATTCAGCCAAGGCTTGTTTGTCTTTCATAAAGAAACCCACCGATATCAGCCACTTGTCATTATCAACGACAGCATTAATGATATTTTATGTCATCGGGGAAAAACAGTCAATGTATATCAAAATACTCCTGAAACCATTTTGATGTTATCCGAAACACCTTATAAATACCATATTGGTAAAAAGCAATTCATTCCCATCACCAAAGGAAAAGGCATCACTGATATTGTCGGTACATTGTTACCCATAAACAGCACAGGAGAGGATTGCTATCTGCACGATTTGGAACATATCTATAAAATCAACTCCAGCCTCAACGAACTGGAGCTTATATTTACCTGTCAAACAGACACCGTGTTCAATTCTGTCTCACTAGACGAGAACGGATTGCTATGGATAGGCAGTAACTATGGTTTAAGTTATTATAATCCGGTTACCAAGCAATACACCCTTGTCCCCAATACCCTGATTAATGAAATAAGCTCACTCATTTGTGACCGGCAAGGGCGTGTATGGATAGGAACGGAAGAAAAATTATTCGCATATCTGATTAAAGAAAAGAAATTCATCTTATTCGGTGAACCGGACGGAGTGGTACAAAACGAATATCTGGAGAAACCCCGGTTACTCTCTTCATCCGGAGATATCTATATGGGAGGTGTAAACGGCTTACTACATATCAACCGGCACTTACCTGACGAACCGGCACTTCTCCCCACTCTTCAACTGGCCGACATCCTAGTGGGCGGAGAACGTGTCTACGACCGGATATCAAATGACCACCAACTCAGTGTCAATGAAAAAAGCAAACCGATCATCATCAAAATCATCACCCGTAATAAGGATATTTTCCGCAAACCCATGTATAGATACACCATTACAGGACTGAACGGACAAAACATCTATTCTTATTTACCGGAAATAAACTTAAGCAGCCTGCCAACAGGCAGTTATCACATAAAAGCCGCCTGCAGTACCCGCAACGGTGACTGGACAGCAGACTATGATATTCTTACCCTGATAGTACTGCCTCCTTGGTATAAATCTGGCTGGTTCATCCTAAGTTGCACCCTTTTTATCTTCGTTAGCGTTATCCTCATTTTCATCCTGTTATTGCGTAACAAAGAAACCAAGTTAAAGTGGGCAATGAAAGAACATGAGCAGCAGGTATACGAAGAAAAAGTACGCTTTCTTATCAATATCAGCCATGAGCTCCGGACTCCACTGACCTTGATACATGCACCCTTGAAACAACTAATGGATAAACTTACCGCCGACAACGAAAATTATCCGTTGATCCAAAGCATCTGTAAACAATCTGAACGGATGAAGAACATTCTGAATACTGTTCTGAATGTTCGCAAGATGGAAGTAGGACAAAGCACACTCCATGTCCAGAGCATACAATTGGATGAATGGGCAGAGCAACTGATTTCCGATTTTAAACCAGAAGCCTCCGTCAGGGGCATCACGCTCGTCTATCAACCTGAACCGGAGATTCAGACCTTGTGCTTCGACAAAGAAAAATGTACTACTATCCTGACCAATCTATTAATTAACGCATTGAAATATACTCCCGATGAGAGTACAATCAGTATTTCAACCCGTTTGTCGGAAGACAAGACAAGAGTACGCATATCCATTTCCGACCAAGGTCCGGGACTGAAAGATGTGGATACCAACAATCTCTTTGTCCGCTTTTACCAAGGCAACAACAGTCGTCCCGGCACAGGAATCGGATTGTCCTATTCTAAAATACTGGTCGAACAACACGGAGGCAACATTGGAGCCTACGACAACAAGAATTTCGGAAGCCCGGGAGCCACTTTCTGGTTCGAACTTCCATTAAATACCGAACCGGGAAATATCACGCTGCACCCACAAGAATATCTGAATACACTTCTGGCACCCACGCAAGAAACAGAAAGTATTCCCAAACAACAGGAAGAAAATAAAACAGCCCCAAACCATACCTTATTAGTAGTAGATGACAACAAAGACCTGACCGATTATCTGGCAACAGCCCTGAAAGACCGGTTTAAAACAATATGGGTAGCCGCCGATGGAGAGGAAGCATTGCGTCTTTGCCGGAAAAAACGTCCTCATATAGTTGTAAGCGATATCCAAATGCCCCGTATGAACGGCTATGAGCTATGTAAACAAATAAAAGAAGATTTGGAAATAAGCCATATCCCGGTTATACTGCTCACTGCACGTAATGACGAAGAAAGCCAACTATATGGTTATAAAAACGGAGCAGACGCCTACGTCACAAAACCTTTTGAAGTAAGTATGCTATATGCGATTATCTGTAGCCAACTGCATAACCGGGAACGGATGCGTACCCGTTATACAGACATCGGCCCTCTGCCGCCACCCGAGGAAGGCACCTTCAGTTCTGCCGATGAAGAATTTTTAAATCACCTGAACCAGATAATCACAGAACATCTGGATAACGAACAGTTGGGTATTCCATTCATTTGCGACAAAATAGGAATCAGCAGAGCTTCTTTATACAATAAGCTAAAAGCATTGACAGATATGGGAGCCAATGACTATATAACCCAAATACGTATGGAGAGAGCTATCTGGCTTATTCTCCATACAGAACTCAGCGTCAATGACATAGCAGATAAGACAGGATTCTCAACCGCCAGATATTTCAGTACTGTATTCAAACAGCATACAGGTTGCTCCCCTACTCAATACAGGGAGAAACCGCCTGTCAGCACTCAATAACCCCATAAAACCCTGTTTTCATTCCATATTGTGTTAATTTCCGACCATTTATAATAATAAATGATATATAATATGGAATAAAAGCAGAAATATAGTGCATAATCCAAATGAAAGAGCTTACTTTGTCCAACAAACAATTAGAGATTTATTCTAGTTTTATTCTCATCATGTATCTTCTCAGTTACCCACATTGAGTATATTCATTCCTGATTTAGAGCTTCTTGAAATTTCGTTGTTAGATTATTAATTTTTTATATTGACAGTTATGAATATTTATGGAGCAGGATTTCAGCAAGCAGACTGGGAATCAGCGATGCACTTGTCGACAGGCATCAGTGGCATGGGAGCAACCTCCACACTTTTCTGTCCCTCGGATGGAAGCTGCATGTTGTCCTTGAGCGCATTGATTTCCTTTACATAAAGCATCCCCAGTTTGTGCCTGACAACCCGAGTTACCTCTTCCCCTATTCTACGATATAAGGACAGGTCCACACCGTCCGGCTCTATCACCTCTGTTTCAAGCACGGGAAGCTCTTCAATCATTTTACGGTTCCAGTGCTTCCGTTTCTTTTTTTCAGATGATTCCTTTCTATCTTTTCCACTGCCTCGTCATGCCTTTCTTCTTGCCTGACGTTACAGTCCAGAAAATTCATTCGTAAAGAGATCCGGCATGCCGGGGACTATAGACTGGGAGATTTTCAGCTTTACGCTCAAAGAACAGGTGGTTCAGCCATGTAACCCGGGCCGTCAACTCCTTGATACATTCCTTCAGATTCTTGATCTGTTCCGATTGGTCTTTATTGATGGCAGACAATGAAGCAACAGAGGCATTCAACCCTTCTATCGTCTTGAGTAATATATCCTTTTCGTCCATTTCCTGTCTTTTTTACCAATGTAAAACACTAATTGTTTATAGATTACACAACAATCTCAGCATTTTTATTCAATAAAACAGATTATACATGGTACTCCTTGCATTTCGCCGGAGTCTCTGTTCCAGGTTTTCCTGAATGCCTTCGGCCACGCCATTCCATGGGATAACTGTTTGACTCAGGGGCGTATTCCGACAATTTGAAGCGCCATGCCTCCAGCCGTTTGATGTACATAACCATGCCGCCATCTTCCGCATGAAGCAGCTTCATGAGTTTACGGCCAAACCCGATGAAAATAACACATCGCCGTTCTTCACTTCGCTCTTCATCCTCTCATGTCTAAGTCCGCACAGCGAACTGATACCCTTGCGCATATCCGTCCTGCCGGGACACAAAAAGTAGCACATCGTGTCGTTCAGACTAAACATGGCAGCCTTGGAGACTTTGGGGCGAAAGTTCCATCAACTATTTCTCTGATCCACTTCCAAAATGGGCACGGAGTCCGTTGGGAAATAGCAAAAATACACCCTGTGACACTTGTTTTCCCAAGGTCAATTCCGTAGTAGTTTGTCTGAAACTGATTGGAGTCAACCCTTGTTTGAGACTGTCTTTATCTACAGAACATTTTTGTGCCAGTAGTGATATGTTGAATGACTTACACCTATCTGTTGTAGGTACGACTTCAATAGCAGGCCACTTTGTTGCACCTGCAATTCTAATTCTTCAAATTCTGATCTGTTCATTATAATTGGGGCTGGCTGTTATTGCGAGCACAAAATTACAACCACCCCCTAGAGTGTACAATGTGTATTTGTTCAAATGCTTACATATATTCCGTCTCATTTCCATTTCGGTTTTCATCCACCGTAGGAACAGAATGCTTCCGCCCGTATACACAAAGTAATCCCTTATATTCAATCTGATTATCTTAAAAGAATCACTTTTTTCTATGAGCATTTGAATATTCGGATGGTAATATTCCGAATGTTTCTTTAAAGCATTTAGTAAAATAACGTGGAGTATTGAAGCCTACCATGTCTGTAATTTCCACAATTGAGAGCTGATAATTCTGTAACAATTGTGCTGCCCTTTTTAATCGAATGCTACGAATGAATTCTGTGGGAGTTTGTCCCGTGATTGACTGTAATTTCCGATATAAACTCATTCGTGTCATTCCTATATCAGCAGCTAATTTTTCGACAGAATATTCAGGATTTTCCATATTCTCTTCTACACAATGCAATGCTTTCTGAACTAATTTTTCATCCAAGGAAGTGATGGTAATGCTGCTGGGTGATACTTCTATACTTCTATGAAATGTTGCTTTTCTATTCTCTTGTTGTTCTATTAATTTCCGTATACGAGTTAATAGTATATCAAAATTAAAAGGTTTTGATAGATAAGAATCAGCTCCTGCTTCATAACCAGTCATTTTATCTTCATCAGATATGCGGGCTGTGAGTAATATAATAGGAATATGGGATGTTTGAATATTATTTTTCAGCCGTTTGCATAACTCTATTCCGTTCATAATAGGCATCATCACATCGCTTATTATTAAGTTAGGATCTCTTTCAATGGCTATTTTTTCACCTTCTAATCCTTCTTTTGCTTCTATTACTTGATACCATTTATTTAATTCCTCTTTTAGGAAATTTCTAAATTCTGTATTATCTTCTACCAATAAAATAATAGGCTTGTTTGGTGAAATGGAGGATGAGTCATTTTCATTGTTTTCCTGTACATCTTCTTTTGCTGCCATTTTTTCTTGTGGATGCAGATTGGTAGGGAGACATATTGTAAATGTAGTGCCTCTATTGGCAATGCTGGTAACTTCTATTTTTCCATGAAGTAGGTTTATATACTCTTTGGCAAGATGCAGACCGATTCCGCTACCGGTGTTTTCACACTGTTTAGATGATATTTGATAAAATCGGTCGAATATATGAGGGAGATTTTCTTCTGAAATACCAATTCCTGTATCGGATATTTTGATAAATAAGAAGTTTTCTTCTCCTTCACTTAACTGTATACTGATTTCGCCGTATTCAGGGGTGAATTTATAGGCATTAGATAAAAGATTATTCATAACCTTATATATTTTATCTTGGTCAAAATACATATATATGGGGTATTTCGGAAGATCTATTTTGAAACTTATGCTTTTTTCTGTCATGATTGGTTGAAAGCTTGTACAGCACTGGTAAATGAAATCTGAAATTTCACCATACCCTAAATTAATTTTTTCTCCTTTTACTTCTAATTTTCTGAAATCTAATAATTGGTTTACTAAAGCCAATAATTTTTGCGCATTATTATAGATAGACATCAATTTACCCTTAAGATTCTCATTTTCACTCTCATTTATAATAACACTTAAAGGTGTGATGATTAAGGTGAGAGGGGTGCGAAACTCATGACTGATATTCGTGAAAAAACGAAATTTCATTTGATCTAGTTCTTCTTTTTGTTTTTGTTGTTCCAATTGGCGTGTTTTTAGTAATTTGAGTTTGTTTTTTTTGTTTATATGATAAATTACATACGTAGAGATGCTTATTATTATCAAAACATAACAAAGACGGGCTGCTATGGTATTCCAATAAGGTTCTTTTATGATAAAAGTCAATTTTGAATTTTGTTTCCCCCAGAAATGATCGCTATTTGCTGTATAAACTTGAAAAACATATTTTCCCGGACCTAAACCACTGTAGGTAACCTTTCCTATTCCATCTGAAGATTTAACTTCCTGCCATTGAGTATCTATGCCTTCCAGTTTATATTTATAATAGGTTTTAGAGGGATTTACGTAATTAAGTCCTGCAAATTCTAGTGTAATGTAGTTCTCATCATGTTGGAGTTCTATACTGGGGGTATTATTCAGATTATGGTTCAATAGTTGGCGTCCATTGTATGTTGTACTAGGTGTAATGTTGGCATAGAATATTTTTAAGGAGGTAAAAAACGGGTAATTGTCGCAATAGTTATATATTATATTTTCGGGCAGAAAGGTGCTGAAGCCATTGATTCCCCCAAAGTATAGAGTTCCATCCCATGCTTTAAATCCACTTGAAGGATAATATTCCCCTTTCATCAGTCCATCATTTGAATTAAAAGAATTTATAGAATAGTGGTACTCCCCTTTTTCTTTCTTCACCACTATTTTATTCAGACCATTGGTCGTTGAAAGCCAAATATCGTGATTTTGATCTTCAAAAATACACATGATAATATTATTGGATATTCCATAAGAGTGCGCTTTCATTTTTCTAAGCGTGTTATTTTCAACTTCCAGAATGTTTAGTCCATTATGTGTACCAAACCATGTCATTCCCCGACTATCACAATAAATACAATTATATTTGTTGTTAGTATGATGAAACCGTTCATCATGTGGGGCATCTATTTCGGGCACCCATACTTTTTCTTTATCAGGATAGTAATAATAAAGACCATTGTCATCTCCAACGATTAACCGTCCCTCTTTATCTTCTGTGACAACGGAGGGACTCGTAAATTTCTTGATTTTGATATGTTTATCACTTACGAACTCCATGTTATGGTTTATAGGATTGAATGAACACAAACCTCCGTATATACCAATCCAAATATTTCCTTTACTATCCTCAAACAAACATCTTATCAGTTTTGTCGATGTACTTTTCTGATGTTTAATTTTTAAGTTGCATTTGAACAATCTTCCATTCTCAATACAATATAAGCCATGATGAAAAGTACCAATCCATATTCTTCCCTTGCTATCTCGCAACATTTTACGGCATATTTTATCTGCCAATTCGGTAAAGAGAAGATTTATTTCTGATGTTTTTGGATTATAGCAATACAGTCCGGAATTTGTACCTAATAAAATATTCCCATTATCATATTCTACCATACTTCTAACGTTTTGATCTTCCCACTTCCCTTTAACATTTGTGTTATTGATTAATGAAAACTTTCCGAGGCTGGGATGATAATAACAAATTCCTTGGTTTAATAGTCCTAACCACACGCTATTGTTTTGAGGATTTATAATGATATCAAGTATGTCATTATCTATGTAGCCTTCTCCCACTAACGGAAGATAGTGGATATGCTCGACTTCATAACTAAATTTATCTATGATATATAATCCTGATTTAGAAGATCCGATCCAAGCATTACCTTCATTATCTATGGCTAAACTTGTGAGTAGATCCGTTTGTTTTATATTCAATCCTTTAATTTCGTGCCATTGTTGTTTTCTTATGTTATAGCAGGCGACCCCGTCTTGCCATTTTAACCAAAAATCTCCATTCGGAAGAACCTTTAGCATAACGCGTTCACCCGATCTGAACTGATTAGCAAATTGCTCTTCTTGGCGGATAAATTTATTTGTCTGGCTATTCCAACAGCGTACGATTCCTGATTTGTGTACTATCCAGCAAGAATCTCCTCGACCGTCTATATCACATATTTCTCCGTATTTTTCGATAAAAATGCCATTATTATCTACATATTGTAAATTCTTCCTATTGTTATCAATACAACATATTTTTCCTTTGTTTAATATGAACCAATAACGTTTTTCAGAGTCAATAAATAAATCTTGTAATTCCTCGGTTATGCCCATCTTTTGTAAAAGAGAATCTATATTATTGATGAAACGCTCTTGGGTTAAATCAAAAATGCGAAGATAATTTCGTTCTTTCATCCAGATATAATTATGAGAATCAACATATTCTTGGTGAATATTGTCATAGTTCCAGTCATACTTGGCTTGATGTATGTGATAAGAATGAGAGGAAAAACTACCACCATTATCAAAAGCAAGTAAGGCAGCAGTTCTTATTCCTATTCTTCCATCCGGAGATAAAAAAAGTCCTTTTATCTGATTGTCAGGAAGGCCGTGCTGGATATTGATATTGCGAAATATATAATTAGTTTGGCCTGATGCCGACAATATGAATGAAATTGCAATCCATAAAATCACCATTGTTTTCTCCGTATTACTCATAAATATCTTATTAAAATGATTCTTTCAATATTAAGCAAAGATAAGACTTTTGTATATAAATGTCTAAAAACTCTCCTATCTGTCACAGACGGGAGAGTATACCTTAAAAACCTATTGAAAACATCCTTATATAATCTAATTTAAAAGAATGATCAATGTGGTTCGGTTTTCATCCTAATTTAGCCAATAGGAAAATGAGGATCTGATTCGTTATCTGGATTTTGTTCCAAAGCAGGATTTGAATTCATATCAGCTGTTGGTATTTTCCATAAGAATGTCTTCTTGGGAATGAATTGGATGGATTGTCCTTTGTATTGATACAACCCATCTGTTATCCCATTTTTTAAATGGTTATAAACCTTTTCGCCGATTCGATCTGTGCGTAGTGCATCGTAGTATAAGAGACCTTCTCCTATAAATTCCCATCCCCGTTCCTGGTAGATTAAATCAGAAAATTCATTGGCATTAGCCGGAATCAGAGAATTCAGACCGGCTCTTCCTCTTACTTCATTGAATTTGGAAACAGCTTCTGCTGTAGGACCCCTTTGGAGATTGACAGCTTCTGCATAATCTAATAACACATCTGCGTATCGAATCATATAGAGATTTGCTTTAGAGCAGTCATTTAAGTAAGCCGATTCTGTACGATCATACAATTTCACGTTTCCGGGACTGGCACTGGTCCATCCTTTTATACCTGGATAGAAGCCTTTATCTGCTACATCAAATTGGACAATGTTGCCTGATACATCTTCAAATTCGGTGAGCATACAATTGCGTCGCACATCATTCGGATGGTATGAAAGATAGGCTTCTATGGAAGGACCGACACGCAAATAATGTGTACTACCTAAAGAAGGAATCCTGCCATTGTAGCATCCGGTGTATTGTGTTACAATATTTCCCTGAGTTTCTCCGAATTGTAATTCAAAAATAGACTCTTGACCATTCTTATTTGCCGTATTAAACCAGAACCATAAATCTTCATAATTCGGTTCCAAATGATATTCTCCCGAATTAATAACTGCTTCTAACTGTTTTTCAGCTAAAGAGAAAAATTCTTTATTATTTTCCATGCATCCTCTTGTCAGATAAACATCGCCTAATAATGCTTGAGCAGCACCTTTCGATATTTTCCATATTTCATCTTTTCCATATTGAGATTTCAATGGAAGTTTTTCAATAGCATAGATCAGATCTTCTATGATTTGAGTATAGTTTTCTTCTATCGTCTTTCGAGGTATTTTCAATCCATCCAACCCGTTGGTATAATTTTCGGGTATGGGTAAGGCACCGTAAAGACGAACTAAAATATAATTAGCGTATGCGCGAAGGAATCGTACTTCTCCATATTTTTGTTCTTTTTCTTCTTGATTCATATCTATACCTTCACCACGTGCAAGGACAATGTTAGCACAATTGATTACGTTGAAACCTTTGCTCCAGCATCCCGGCCCATAGCTTATGTCTGGATTATTAATATCTATCCAAAAATTGGTTTTGGGATATTCCCATTTGGTATTAGTGGGTGATCCAAATTCTGTGGCTACTTCCAAGCATCCATAATATCTGTCGCCCAACATGTCTCGCAATCCGCGATATGTACTTCTCACTCCCATTTCAAGTTCTTTACTGTCTTTGTAGAAATTGTTAGGAGATAATGATGTGTAAGGAACTTCATCTAAATCAAAACAACTGTATAGTACAGGTATTGTTAGAAACATGATGATATAATGTTTCATATTGTTCCAAGGTTTGTTCGCATTTTTCATATTGCTGAATTTTATTGTTAGAATTTAGCGTTGATACCTAAGGTTATAATTTTAGCCCATGGGTGACTAACATCTCCATTTATAGGATTATAACCGGAATGGTTGGCAAAGCTTATATAGTTTTGTGCATTAACATATACTTGCATGGACTGTATATGGCGAGTCTTAAATTCATAACTTAATTGTATGTTTTTAATTAAGAAATAACTCCAATTGGCATTAGTACGGTCGGATAAGTAGGCATTTTTTGCACCTATGCGTGGGCGGGTACCATTTGGATTTGATTCACTCCACATTTCTTTGTAAGCATCTTTAGAGGGAATCAAATATTTTGAATTGCCTACGTTATTATCGGCCCACAGTACAAAATTAGAAACATTGGAATAACCGTAAGCTCCTGCACCTGTTGTAAAAACACCTGCATCTCCGCCTGTTCCTGAAGCATAGTCACAAGCCCCTTGCCCATATATATCCAATCCGAAACCTTTATATTTCATATTAATGGAAATTCCATAGAAGAATTTAGGTTCTGTAGATCCATAACAAATATAGTCTTGAGTATTGATAGTACCGTCCATATTTAAATCTGCATACATTTCAGAACCTAATTGAGATTGTTCGCTTTTAATTCGGCTGGTATATTCGTTTAATTGTTCTTGAGTGCGGATGATGCCAAGCGATTTTCTTCCCCAAACTCCATTCACCGGTTGTCCTACAACGAGATTGTGTGTCAACCCCGACTCTGCATTGGTGCTTCCATCAATCCTTGTCACATCCCCATAAAGTTCTGTGATTTCATTGTTATTGTGTGAACCGTTCAAAGAGATGTCCAATTTGAAATTACGGTCAATGACACGTCCGCCAATTGTGAATTCATAACCGTTATTCTTGACTTCACCTACATTACTCAAAATACTGGAAAAACCGGATGTAGTTGGAATAGGTACATTGTAAAGCATATCAGTAGTACGACGAGTATAATAATCAAAGGTAATATTCAGCCGATCCCATAAAGATAAATCAAAGCCTAGATCTATTTGGTGAGTACGTTCCCATTTCAAATCAGAATTTCCGATGCCTTCTTTGAAGCCCATCAAAATGTTATTATCATAAATATAGTTGTTCTTCGATAATAGAGCTAGGGATTGGTAATTTCCGATTTCCTGGTTACCTGTAACACCGTAACTGGCACGAAGTTTAAAATTAGTTATCATTCTTATTTTTTGCATGAACGGTTCTTGTTCCACTCTCCATGCTATACCCGCAGATGGGAAGAATCCATATTTATTGTTTTCACCAAAACGGGAGGAGCCGTCATAACGTCCGGTGGCTGTAAGCAAATACTTGTCTTTATAAGCATAGGTGAAACGTGCCGTCAAGGAGATTAGTTTATTGCTGTATTTAGTAGACTCATAGTTCAGTGAATTTCTGTCTCCTAATGTCATATCCCATGCTCCGGTAGCATCATTCTCAAACCCTGTAGCCGACATAGACATATCTTCATAGGTATATTCTTGCCATGAATAAACTCCTGTAGCAGAAAACCGGTGATTTCCCCATGTATTATTATAAGTGAGCATATTTTCTGTTAGTTTGGTGATGTTTCTGTGGTAAGCATTGTTTCCGGCTCCTGTACCATTAGTAGCGATATTGGTAGCTGTTTGAGAAGAGGTATATGAGTATTTTCTAATATTGTTAATATCAGCTCCCCACGTTGTCTTGAATTTTAGGTTTTTCAGGAGTTGGAACTCAGCATAAATATCACCCAATGCACGAAAACTGGAGTTGGTAGCTGTAGTGCCATTTATATCTGCAATAGGGTTGAAATTTCCTTCAATATAGGAACTATGTATAGGGTCCAGAGAAGATACATAATAGGAGCCATCTTCATTGTAAACAGGCATAGTAGGCCATCCTCTTTGAAAAAGGCCTGTCATGACATCGTTATTTCCATCTTTTTCTGAATAAGCCATTTGGATATGACTGCCTATAGTTAGCCAATCAGTAAAGTTATGATTTAGGTTACTATGCAACGTCAGTTTGTCATATCCTACGTTCTTTACTAGCCCGTCTTGAGAATAATACCCTAATGACATCATATAATTCGTATTTTCTGATCCTCCGTCCAATGATACTGTATAGTTTTGTACAATAGCACTTTTTTCTATAGCCTCCCGTTGCCAATCCGTATTTGCAGTAGGAGTATAATGTTTAAAAGGAGCTTGTCCTCCTCTATTCTCATAGGCCTCATTAATATACGGAATAAATTGGTTCGTTTCTAATAAATCTACCAGCCGTGCTGCGCTCTGTATTCCAAAAGAAGCGTTGACAGATAGATTCTTGCGACCTGTAGACCCGGATTTAGTTGTAATTAAAACGACTCCATTTGCCCCCCTAGATCCATAGATGGCAGTAGAAGAAGCATCCTTTAAAATTTCCATGGAAGCAATATCAGCAGGATTAATATCATTCAAACTGCCGTTCATAAGTGGGAATCCATCAACTACATATAATGGATCATTTCCTGATTGTATGGAGCCTGCTCCACGAATTCGTAATATGGGTGATTCTCCTGGAGCATTGTTAGTAAATACTGCTACTCCAGGTGCACGTCCTTGCAATGATTCTAGTGGATTATTTGAGGTGACAGCCGTTATTTCTGCTGCTTTAACCGAAGTGACAGAACCTGTTAGATCACTCTTTTTTTGAGTTCCATAACCTACTACAACTACTTCATCCAAAGCCTTGGTATCTTCGGCTAGTACAATCTTAAGAGTCGGTTTTATTGTTACTTCTTTAGTGACGTAACCGATATAGGAAATTACAAGAGAACCTTTCTTTTCTGTGTTGAGTTGAAAATTTCCTTCAAAATCAGTAATAGTACCGTTAGAGGTACCTTTGACCACGACACTTGCACCAATAATAGGTTCTCCTTGTGTGTCGACAACATTCCCTGTGATTTTTAGCTGAGACTGTGCCCAAGTGGTATGTGTGGTTCCTATGGAAAAAAATAATAGAAACATCACTTTAATCAACCACTCCCATGAGAGCCAATCTAATTGATTCTTTTTCATACGTATAAATTTAAAATTAATAAAAAGAGATTTTAAGTGTTTTTGCCTTCGATGTCCCTTAAATGAAACATTCCTATGTTAGATACGGAAGCTCCTTTCTTTTCACGTAGCGAGAATATTGTTTTTTCTGTTTAATGCTTCTCAAAGCGTATCTATGACGTTTATTAGGAGGTTATGTACTATTTTTATAGTGAGAATTTTATATAATGAATTACTTCCCGTCTTTTTAACATGCCCAAAAATAGGTTATAAAGTGACGCATATCCTTGCGGGCTAGAAAAAGATGACATTCTGCCGTACGATATGAAATATGTAGTCTTTCGGCTATTTCACTTACAGATAGCCCATCGTAAAGGCTTAAGTGGTAGGTCGTTCTACGTTTATCCGGAAGGTGTTTCATTCTGGAGTTAATCAATGCTGCCAATTCGTTTGCTAAAATGGTTTGTTCCGTATTCTCTATACCTGATTTTATCGTTTCATATATCTTCGATGTGTAATTTTCGATTTTATAATATAATCGTATATTGTCTGTAATTAGGTTTCGCGCGATCGTCAGTAGAAACGGTTTTATCGTTTCAGGATTGATAAATTGCTTATAGTCCAATAAGCGAATAAATACTTCTTGGGTTAAATCTTCAGCTTCGTATTTATGTGGAATTCGATAGCTGATGTAGTTTTTTATAAAACTGCCATACTCTGTGTAGCATTTTGTAATAAATGCATGAAGGATTATTGTTTCTTTGTTCATAGTACTAAATAGTTTATGATTATATCTTTCTTGTTTTGCAAAGCTATTTAAGGATGAATAAAGAAGAGCGAAGAGAAGTAACAGATATATGTTCCGAATGTAACAAATAACCTCATGAAAGGCTTAAAAGCTATATCAGACAGCTATTTGTTACATTTGGGACAGAGTTATCATATTTTGTTATTAGGTATTTCGGATAAGGAATAAGTCACTCTATTATGCAATTCTTGGGAATTGATTTGCAATTTTATCCGATATACTTTGCCCCACATATTTTTTATGGAAGCATCATTGTGTTCTACCTCCTCTATCATAGCAGACAGTTGATTGGGATTGAATTTGAGTGAGTAGTTTTTATTATTTAATCTCAATGATAAGATTCCGTCTTCTTTCTTTTCTACCAAGGCCGCTGTCATTAATATTATAGATGAAGGAGCTTTGTATTCTTTTAGTATATAGGTTTCTGAGAAATATAAAATGTTTCTTTGTCGATATAAACTCAATTTTCTTGTCCATGATATGACGGCGGCCTCGACAGGATATGCTCCGGCTAGGTCAAGTGTAAAAGTTCCTTTATTCTTTGTGCCTTGGGCGCTAACGGATGTAGCAGCATATTTTATTCCCTCTTTTTGGATGAATCCGTTTATAATAGGAGTATTATGATAATCGGAACTCACGGCCCAGAAAGTATAACGGTCTTTGGAAAAGTACTTTGCATTATAAGCCAAAGCTCCCACATCAATTATTAGCGGTTCTCCGTCTGCATACACTATATAATTTCCTACATCATTATGGTTGTGGCTTTCGTCATTATGCCCTCCTTTAATTGCATAAGATAATCCTTTGTCACTTTGAGGAGAAGAGCGGGTTATGAAAACTTGTAAATCAGGGAAAAAACAGTCGCGGGTGAAAGGCTCGATTGCTGGGTGTTCTATAATTTCATTGGTAGATAATAGAGTATATAAGAATCCGTTTATTGAAGCCCCTTTTCCATTGCTGATCATCTCCTTCTTGGCTATAGATTCTTTTGCTTTGAGTGCACCGAAACCCATCATTGTATTATTGCCAATGAATTTGCCATATTCGTATACCATTCCCGGATTTAGATTTGTACGGGGTGAAGCATCTGCAAAATTGACAAATCGGTTATTACGTCCCATGTAGACTTTACAGATGAATTCTCCCATCCTATGAAACTTTTCTTCATTTCTTAAATCAATTTTCCCATCTGTCGCTTTATATAATAAGTAATTGCAGTTAAAAAAGCAACCGCATGAACTAGCCCAATAACCGGGACCTTCATCACATCCGCCATCATTTCTATAATGAGAATAATAGTAGTCCATTGCTTTCAGTGCTAATGAAATATCTTCTGCTCTTTTCGATATATCTTTTTCGGCTATTAAAGCCACTGTAATCCAATGTGAAGTAATCCATGGATTCCAATTGTTATCTTCGGTCATCCATTTGAATGTCCTTGTCCGGCAAGGTTCCAGTATTCTTCTTTTTAATTCATGCGTTATGCGTTGGTTTAATAGGGGAGATATAGAATCAAATACATGTCGGAATACATCTTGAATCAAGGCTAAATCTCCTGCTGTTTGGGCGGCAAATAATGCAACGGTCTGATCTTCCGGTTGGGGAAGGCAAGTGCCATAATGTGCAGGTAGTCCCCACCAAGTTTCTTCGCAAGTAGATAATATGCCATTGATTAGAGGAAGGATAAAACGTCCTTTTCCTTCCAATAATTCTCCCATGGCAAGCGTAGTGAGTTGGCTACGCTTTTTAAAGTATACATTTTGATATCTGTTCCGGTCTCCGGTCTGCTTATATTCCATAAATAGACTGGCTGGTAAACTTTCCCAATTATCATGTATTCTCATTTCTGCCTGGTTTATGTAAACCAGGCGTATGCTGTCTGGAATCTTAAACCATATATCATCCCCATAAGTAGGATAAGGATGAAACTCTTTTACTAATATCTTTTCCAGTTTCTCAATAGAATATTCTTTTAGCGAAGAACTTTGCAGGGCCGTCGCAAATAAGAATAAAAAGCAAATTAAAATGTTTCTCTTCATTTTTTTGTAAATTGGTTATTTCATTTACAACTAATACGTGATTTCCTTTCTTTTCACGTATTATTCTCAGGCAAATAATGAAGGAAAATTAGTAGAAAGTTTAATAGCTTACTATCTGTTGTAGTGGTTTGCATGGTTTTATTTTTGATGAAAGTAAAATATTGGAGGACTTTATTGTCCATTTCCCAATAATAAAGTACTTTTATCCATAACCTAAAAAATCATACTTTAATAGACACACTATTACCTTTTGCATAACTATGCTTTACCTCTTTTTTCACCTTAACCAATTTCCTGGGAACAATGCCTGTGTTTTTGACTATGACTAAAGGGATGGGAGATGACGAACGATGCCATATCGTGAAACGGGCAACATCTCTTTCATCACTCTTTTGGCTTTTACTTTCTCAGGTCAATTCTTATTTAAATTTTTCAGTATATCTACCAATAATTTCCGAATTGCTGCCAGTTTCATTATTCTAAAGATTGGTTATGATATGTTGCAGGCACGTTTTACCAATACGAAACTGAAAAACAAAGAAATCAAAACATACGCCAATGACATTCCATCACTCCGCTTTCCATTCCCATGCTTTGCGGACCGGGTTCCATTGCCAATGGAATTATGTTGATGAACGATACCAATACATGGACTATAAAAGGGATATTGATAGGAATGATTGCATTGATTTATTTTATCACTTATCTTATATTGAGAAATTCCACCCGTTTAGTCTCCATTTTAGGCAAGACGGTAAATAATGTGATGATGCGCTTGATGGGGCTTATCTTGATGGTGATAGCTGTGAAGTGTTTTGTCAGCGAACTCAAACCGATTTTGATTGATATTATTCAATCGAATAGAATGTGAGATGTAGCTTTAAAATAATATTCTTTGGACAATAGCCCACATAAATACTATATCCGGGTATTATCCAATATGTATTGTCATCAGTCAAACTCTACCAGTATGCGGAATAATTTGCTGGGAGCAGCAGCCCATTCCTCCATGGTTTACAATGCCGTTTCGGGAGTGGCGACCTTGCTGATAAACTCATCTTTCGGGCAAGTACCTTGTTTCATATAGCAGATTACTGCTCTGAAGTCGGCAGGCAAGGCATTGCATGAACCGCGGATATCTAATTCCTTTTGTAGAAAGTACTTGATTTGTATGGTTTGCCGGAATAATTTTATTCCATGACAAGACGATGTACTCGCACATGCTGCATACGAAAAAGCGGTCGGGATATTTTCGTGCCACCTCAGCCAAGTACCCGTTCTGAATACCATCGATAAACTCTTGTGTAACAACAGCTGCCGAAACTTGTGCATAATCCATATTTGACAGAAAACTTCCGCTCTGTTTCGTCCGTCGATCATAAAGACGGAACCATCTGCCGTTCTTCTCCCATAAAGAGGGAACGCCCGTTGAATAATGTACGAATAGGCATGCCATCCACTTCCGTATCCTGCCGGAACCAAAGATGGAAGTGGGCATCTATAATCTTGAAGTCCATACTCTTTGTCTCCCCTGTTTAAGAATTAGCCCAGCTTACACACATCTGGTCACCGATGATTTCCTGTACCTCTTTTACCAGATCCCAGTCAATGGGCTTTTCGGCATAAGCTATATTTTTCAATACGTTTGCCGGATTGGCTGAGCTGAACAGGGTAGTAGCAATACGTGGATTGCGGACAGCATACTAAATAGCCAGCTTTTCTATCGGATAATTCTTGGATGAACAGTGTTGCACTGACTTTTGACAAGCCTCGACCAATGCTTTGGGAGCTGGATACCAAGCCAGGGCACCCCCACTGTGAAAGAAGCCCCATTGAAAGCAGAGACGCATTGATAATACCGATATTTCTTGATTCGAAATAATCCAAGTAATCACTCAACTTCTCATCGTTCAGGCAGTAGTGGCAGAAATTCAATACACTTTCTATAATTCCCGGTTCAGAGTGGTCGATAACCTATTTTAGGTTTTCCAGCTGTAAGTCGATGATGTCTACATGTTTCACTACTCCTTCTTTCTTCAGTTCGACGAGTGCCGGCAGTGTTTCATTCACCACCTAATTCATATCCAAAAATTCCACATCGTGCACATTTATCAAGTCTATATAGTCTATGTGCAGTCTTTCCATGCTTTCATACATGCTTTCTGTGGCACGCTTGCCGGAGTAATTCCAAGTGTTCACTCCATCTTTGCCGTAGCGTCCTACTTTGATAGAGAGATAATATTTGTCACGAGGCATCTCTTTCAATGCTTTTCCCAATACGGTTTCTGCCTTATAATGCCCGTAGTAAGGAGAGACATCGATAAAATTCATTCCGTTTTCTACTGCGGTATTAATAGCAT
>UMBO01013131.1_pt1 | contig 24840 bp, 26 predicted proteins | sample 1964021 | NCBI WGS metagenome assembly UMBO01 (sample SAMEA4835947, study PRJEB28245) | human gut metagenome | biome: gut microbiome; material: fecal sample | place: Denmark | collected 2008 | reverse complement strand
CCGCCCCGGCTGTCTTGCCGACGCGACCGACGTATGTCAAATCGAAGAGCTTGTACGCCTCGGTGAATTAACAAAAAGAGCTTGGGAAAAGGACGTTCAGGTTATGGTTGAGGGCCCCGGACACGTTCCGATGGACCAGATAGCTGCCAATATGAAGGTTCAGCAGACAATATGCATGGGTGCTCCCTTCTACGTTCTCGGGCCGCTCGTAACCGATATAGCTCCCGGATATGACCACATAACGGCAGCAATCGGCGGAGCCATGGCGGCAATGAGCGGCGCGGCTTTCCTCTGCTATGTAACTCCGGCCGAGCATCTCGCTCTCCCGAATCTCGACGACGTTAAGCAGGGCATTATCGCAAGCCGTATAGCGGCTCATGCGGCGGATATTGCCAAGGGCGTCCGCGGAGCACGTGATATCGACGACAAAATGGGCGACGCAAGACGTGCACTTGATTGGGAAGCCCAATGGAAATGTGCCATTGACCCCGAAACGGCTAAAGCAATACGTGACGACCGCTCCCCCGAGCACGACGACACCTGCTCAATGTGCGGTAAGTTCTGCGCCGTCCGCAGTATGAATAAGGCACTCGCCGGCGAGCATATAGACATACTGTAAAAACCACTCATTAAGTAAAAACGAGCTGTAACGGTTAAAACCTTTACAGCTCGTTTCGTTTTTATTTGTTAAATATCAGCCTTTATCAATGTTATTTGAGAAAATATCGGCAACCTCACTCATTATGATATACGCCGTCGGGTCTATGCCGTGAACGTAGTCCTTCATTTTACCTACCTGATACCTGTTAACTACGAAATAAATCATCGCCTTATCACGATTTGAATATCCGCCCTTTGCATTGAGCCTTGTAAGGCCGCTGCCAAACGCCTCGCTCAAGACCTCACATATCTCTTCGGGTCGTTCGGTTATAATGACGGCACACTTTGAGCGGTCTATGCCCTCGACTATAAAATCAACTGTTTTCAACGCCGCCGAATACGTAACTATGGAATAAAGCGGAAGCACCCAGCTTTTAAGCACGATTCCGCAAATGACATACAAAAGGAAATTATATATCATAACGAATGTGCCGACGGTAATTCCGAGCCGCTTCGCAAAAATGACCGCCATAACCTCAATGCCGTCCATTGCCCCTCCGTAACGGATAGCAAGACCGCTTCCGATACCGGAAAGGACGCCGCCGAACAGCGCGCAAAGCAACAAATCGGTTCCTGCGAGCGGCGATGCTATACTCACATCCACCGGAAACACATCGGTAATCAGCCACGCAAACAGCGAATAAACGCCAACCGCATAAATCGAATAAAACGTAAAGCCTGCGCCTTGCTTTTTAAGTCCAAACAAAAAAAGCGGCACATTTAGGATTAAAAGAAACAGAGAAAGAGTCAAATTCGGCGGCGTAATCTGCTCAAGCAGCATTGACGTTCCGGAAATTCCGCTGTCGTACAGCTTGACCGGGGTCATAAAAATCGTAATGCCGAAAGCGTTTATCATTCCGGCTATCGTAAGCATCAAAATGTTTTTAAAAGCTCTTTTAAATCGAATGTTTCGGGGGTGTTTCACTTGACAAGCACTCCTTTAATAAACATAGGTCCCGCAAGCCGCCATGGCAAGGTGATAAGCTTAACATTAAATCCGCCGCCTCTTCCGAATCATACGCAAGCTTATGCACATACGAGATTATCAATTAGATTTTTCAGTATAAATTATATATAAATCGTAGGTCAAAGTCAATCGACAGTAATTTACGAAGTGTCATCTCACACAGACACAAAAATCAACCCTTTGAGAAACATTTATTTCTCAAAGGGCTGATTAACTGAATTAAATTCATACAGTGCTTTTTTGAGACTTGTTTCGAAAATCAATCGCAATAAAATCGATTCATAAGCGTCGCCGCCGACAAATCTTTCGGCACTTCATCATCTCCGCTCAAAGTCGCTTTGAATTTTCGGTAAGAGCCGCAAGAAAAGCTTCACTTGTAATAACACCTTCAAATCCCATTTCTGATGCGAGATATGACACATTCGGTTTTTTCAATGCGGCCTTCTCCATAAGCGAGTCATCGGTAAGGATTCTGTTCGTTTTATCGTCCATAAGTATATGCTTGTCTGCCATACACACGGTTCTGTCGAAGTTTTCGGCAACAAATTCCATATCATGTGTAATGGTAATTACAAGCTTTCCCTCGGAGGACAGTGCATTAATAATTCCGGACAGAAGTCTTATGCCGTGTCTGTCCTGACAAGCGGTCGGCTCATCAAAAACAAATACATCCGGGTCGCCCGCTATTGCCGCGGCTATCGTCACAAACTTTCTGTATGAATACGAAAGATTGTACGGATTTTCATTGATATACGGCTTAAGTCCCGTCAATTTAACCGCTTTTTTTAATCTCTTGTTCACCGTTTCTTCATCCACCTTAAAGTATCTCGGCGTGTATGAAATTTCGGCCAGTACCTCCTGATTAAAAATTTGGTCGTCGGGGTTTTGAAATACGTAAGCCACTTTTCGCGCAATCGTCGCGGTCGTTTTGCCTTTTGTCGATACACCGTTTATAAGCACTTCACCCTTTGTGGGCTTAAGCAGACCGTTCATAAGCTTTGCGGTTGTTGTTTTTCCGGCTCCGTTTTCGCCTATAATCGCTATTTTTTCGCCTAAATCCGCAGAGATGCTTACGCCTTCAACGGCAATATGCCCGCTTGGATATTCAAAATAAACATCTCTCAATTCAAGATAAGCCACAGCCGTCACTTCCTCCTTTGGATTTTTGCACACATTCGGTAAATATTTTCAGAGCTTCATCCACCGTTGTCGGGATTTTGTCGATAAAAAGTCCTCTGCTTCTTGCCTGAAATCCGAGAACGGCAACATATGGCATATCAAGATTTTTTTCATAAAGGATTTCGCTTGACAATACGTCCTCCGGAGATCCGTCAAGCAGCACCGAGCCGTCATTGAGATATACTATATGGTCTGCATATTCGGCTATCAGATTCATCTTATGCTCAACCAAAACTATCGTTTTCTTTTGACTGTTCAGATATTTGATTATTTCGAATACATCCTCCGTACCCTTCGGGTCGAGCTGAGAGGTCGGTTCGTCTATAACAATAATATCCGGGTCCTGAACAATGATGGAAGCCAAAGCGACTCTCTGTCTCTGTCCGCCGGACAGCTCACAGGGATGCTTGAACATAAAGGCTTCGATTTGGAGCAAGCTTATGATGTCCATTACTTTGGTTATAATCTCTTCACGGTCAACTCCCATATTTTCAAGACCGAAGGCAATCTCTTCAAAAACAGTTTCTTTTATTCCGCTGTTTTGAGTAAAGGGGTTTTGGAAAACGAAGCCTATTCTTTTGGCCTTTTCTTCTTCGCTGATCTCTTTTGTGCTTTTTCCGAATATTTCAACCGACCCTTCAACCTCTCCGCCGTGAAAAGACGGAATAAGGCCGCGGATGATATTGCAAATCGTTGTTTTGCCGCAGCCGTTCGGGCCGACAATCGCACATACCTCTCCCTCCGAAACGGAAAAAGAAACGTTCTTCAGGCAGTATTCGTCGGCAGATGGGTATTTGTATGACAGATTACTTATTTTAACGGCTTCCATACTTGTCTCCTTATCATTTGATGAAAATGAATTTCACGGCAATAAGTGCAGCTGTTACAAAAGCTATTCCTATCATAGTCACAACATCTGCCCTGCTTGTGTTGTTTACTCTTAAAGACGTGCGTTTGCAATGGCAGTTAAAGCATCTCGCCTCTAAAGCTATCGCTTTTTCCTCCGCGCTTACCATAGAGCTGAGCAGCAATGTAATAAGCATAGGTAAAATCGCCTTTAATCTGACAAACAAATTGCCTTCCGTTTCAATTCCTCGAGAGCTTTGAGCTTCAAGAATCTGCCCCATTTTGTCCGATAATTCGTTTATGGAGCGAAAGGATGCAACTACCATATAAACAACATTGGACGACAGACCCATTTTGCCGAGAACCGCCATAAGATCCTGAACCTGCGTTGTCGCGGTAAAGAGCAAAAGTCCTCCCGCAAGAGTGAGAATTACCGAAGACATCCTGCAGCCTCGTATAAAACCGACCTTATATAATGAGATTTTTCCGATTGAAAGAAGCACTTCAGCTTCGGCATTTTGAAACAATGAGCTTATCAAAATAAGCATAAGTCCAAAGAAAACAAAAAGCTTAAAATACGATTTAAAAAATCCTTTAAAAACGTGAGCGAAAAGAGACAGTATTATGTATACCGCGCTGACCACCGCAATATATACGGGTCCGCCGAACAATATCGATAAAACAGCCGTACAAATAACAAACAGAAACTTTGTAATCGGACTAAGCTCTTTAATTGTGCCGCCTTGTCTTTTCAATTGTTCTTCTATGGCCTGTCTATCCATAAATCTCCACCCCGGTCAATGTATTTTTCTTATTGCGGCTCTCCGCTGTCCGTATTTTTATCCGTATTTTCGTCTGCGATATCGTCATCATCAAAAAGGTCATTTTTCTCTTTTTTCTCCTTAAGATAAATGTGACCTAATTTGAATTTGCTGAGATATCTGTTTGACATTCCCTTTACGATGATGTAGCAAACGACACACGAAAGCAACTTGTCCAAAAATTCTGTACAGAATGACGAAATCAATGTTGCCGGGAGCACTCCGAGTCCGGTTGCGCGAAGGAATGTTATAATTACTCCTTGCCCGGTCTCAGTTATTCCGCCGAACACCAGTGCGGTGATAGGAGACGACAATACCACGCCAAGCAGCGCAATAATAATTCCGCTGGTAATGAGTTTCGGTATGCTGGTCATCATTTTTTTCTTGCTCAAGAAGCCGGCAGCCAAGCCGTAAATGGCCGTTACGGGAATATACGCAAACATAATCGGTGAAAATATTCCCGACACGACACCTGTCAAGGCACCCGTAAGACAACCTATTGCAGGTCCGCACAGCATACCGATAAGAATGGTTCCGATGCTGTCAACATAGAGCGGTATTTTCAAAGCAGAAGCCAGATTTCCGCCTACAACATTTATTGCCAAGCATATCGGTATCAATGATATTACAATAATTGAAATAGAATTTTTTTGTTTCATATGTTTCTCCCCCGTGATATCTCACCGGATCGGAACAAAAACGCTGCTACCTGCCGATCATAAACAACTTTCTGTCTATTTCATGGCAGCAAGCATATCCCCCAAGGTCCTTCACGGTATTTAATATCTTCAGTATTTTTTTATACATCTTGAGCTTTCCCTTAGGAGTGTAAACGTATTTTATTCCCTCGATAAACCTCTTATTATCCCGATAAACCAACTGTCCGAAATTGATTTCTCTCGGTAGCTTTTCAATGTTATATTCTTTTTTAAAATCAATCAGAATTTTGTTCAGCCCACAGACCTCTCGCGAGCCGAGAATTATCATTTTATCCGGATCAAGCACGTACCATACAATTGCCCAACCGGAAGTATAATACTCAAGCGACTCTATATTTCCGGATAAAATATATTCCCTGCTTTTCCGCATAAATTCAACAATAGTGCCGTCGTCAAAGAGTTTTTTTACAACGGTTTCGTTTCCCTTTTGCGGTCCGTGTCTGAAATCATAAAAAGCTCCCGCCCAATCCATACACAGTCTGACAGCTTCAAAAACAAGCTTGCTGTCATCGGTATCTATTCCTCGGTTAAGTGCCTCTCCGCAGCATTCGAGGAACCTGTTACTGTCATCGTTCGTCTCACCGGAGAACAATTCCGGACTCATCCAGCTCACATGGCTTTCGGGGTCCACCTCGTATGACCAGTGATACTCATCGGCAACACCTTCAAGATACTTGTAAAGATATTCGGAAAAAGCCTTTACAATTTTCTTGTTTGACATCGGTTCTTTATCCGGAGCGGCTGTCTCCGCTTGGCCGTAAAGTACCCGATTTTCAACAGTTATTGCATCAAGCTGCATAGCTTCTTTTCCCTTTTCAAAGGACAGGCCGCCGCCTGATGCAACACTGTATCTCGCAAGCATCAAATATCCCGCGTGTTCGAAAAAGTGTGAGACGCTCTTTGCCGTTTCGGCCTCATACCTTTCTGCAACTTTGATCAATTCTTCGTCAATCGTTATTGTTATATTCTTCTTCACATTTATACTCCCCTATGCATTTTATTAATAAGACTATCCATATGTATTATATTATTAATTCTTTATTACTGTCAACCGTTACGGCAAATAAATATCCGACAGACATCGAACACAGGGAAACGCTAAATGTATAATCAGTTTTTCTCCTTATTGGCAAAGCCGGGAGTCAGAACCTTAGCAATAACAAGCAAAGCTATGGCTACAATAACCGTACCGACGATAATACACGGAGTGTATCCAAACTTCGTGTAAAGAACGGGTGACACACCGGTTCCTATCGTGCTGCCTATCGCAAGCGCGCCGAAGCTTGAACCTATTACGGTTCCGCGTATTTCAGCTCTTACATCCGTGCACAGAGAAATACAAGCCTCTGTTGCAAATTCGACGAATGCAAAGTAAAGGAAAAGACCGATGCTTCCGATAATAAGCGATTTTTGGTTGGTGAATGCGGCTATTACGCCTCCGCATATAGTCACAATGGCACCGAGCTTCATGGCTTTTGTTTTTCCGAGCTTGTCTGTAAGAGTAAGGCAAAGGAGCGAGCCAACAAATACCGCTAATCCGAATGCCGCGGAAATAAAGCCGATCTCCGATAAGCCCTGGTCGAAATTATCTTCAAGCCAACCGCCGTACATTGTCTGGCAGAACCAGTTACCGCCCATCAGAAGCGAGCCGGTAAGAAGGGCTGCCAAGGCATTTTTATCCTTGAGTACGAGCGAAAGTCTGTGGAAATATGAGCCCTTTTCCGCCTTGTTCTCTTGCATCTCGTGAGAAACGGTTGCGTCGATACCGAACCGTTTTTCTCCTTCCTTCGGGAGAATAAAGCCTAAAGCGATTGCAAAAACCACGGCGATGCCTGCCATTAAGACAAACGGTACAGCCCAGCCGAAGTTTTCCATAAGAACACCTGCAACCGGTGAGCCTATCATAAAGCCGAGTGCATATGCGGCTTCAAGAACCGCAGTCATACGGCCTCTGCCCTCGTAAGGAATCATTTCGCTGAGGTAAGAGTACATTGCCGAGTCAAAAGTGAGTGTCGCGGCATAGGAAATGGGTAACGCGACAACAAAGCAAGGGAAGCTTGGGAAGAAGTATATAGCCGCATAGCTTGCCGCAAATGTGAGCAATGCTATTAAAAGCGAATTCTTCTTTCCGAACAAGTCAATAATACCGCCCCATACAGGTCCTAAAAATCCCATTGCCGATCTGATAGAGATGGCAAGACCGATAACAACGATTGTCGTGTCCAGGTTTCTTGCGATTTCGGGAAGGAACGGCGTAACCATATGGTATCCCGTGAAAATTGCTATTCGCAACAATCCGAACAGTATAACAAGCATAGCAACTGTGCCAGTAAAAACTCTCTTTTTATTCTTTTCCATTTTAGAATCTCCTCCAACAAATATATGCCGGCTAAAGCGTTAATCCGGAATTTGCGGTGCGATCGGCGCCGTTATGTTTACCGGAAGCCTTGTTTCGGGGAACAGGTTGAAATCCTTCATAATTATTTCTTCAGCCTGCTGTAAGGTTTTTGTATCCTTTATCGCATTAACGATAGGATTTACTTCTCTTAAAATATCGGGGTCAAAGAAGAATGTGAACGCTGCCGCAGGTGTCATTTCAACAGACCAAAGACGTTTGCAGTAGAAGGTTCCGAAATGTCCCTGTGCCGCCTCATACGGCCATTTTTCAACTTCCTCGCCCGGAATCCACTTGAGGATTTCGCCGTAAGTGTTTATATCCTCCTGAGTAAGTCCGTTACCGCCGATAAACGCGCCCTTTTGCATAGCAATTCCGATGTTTCTTACGATATGAGCCATCGGCATTTCGGCATCGCCGCCGATTGCATTTACACCGTACACACCGGGAATTTCAAGCTCCGAAGCGCAAAGAATTGAGATAGCGTCTATCAACGGGGACTGTACCTGTGTTTCCGTTCCGGTGAAAAACGCGTCAGCTCCGATATCCACCGTAACAAACAAATCCGCTCCGTATTCCGCGATAAGATCCCTAAAGCCCTGCATAATGCCGGGAACACCCTTGCGAATGCTTATTGTGGCAATAACGGTATCCTCAAGGACATTTTTCATCAAAGATTCGTGCAGATATTCGCCTTTTCCATGGCCTCCTACAACCTTTGTTTCCTTGCTGATAATCGCCACGTTTTCGCTGAGCCTTTCGGACGGCTGGAGCCAATCGAGATCGATAACCTCTCCTCCGAGAGCCATTTCTCCGTTAAACTCCCACCATTTGCAGCCGATGTCTGCCAAAACGAATTTTTCAACACCGAGCTTTTTGAGGAGATTCATAACGGGAATCGTGTTCATGATGTCTCCTCCGCCGCCGCATCCCGCGAGAAGGGCAACCTTTGATTTTTTGCCCAAGTCGATCATCGACGGGCGTGGACTTGTCCAATTATTCATGTTTTTCCTCCTTGTTTTTCATTGTATTTAAAATACAAAAAATTATTTCAAAATCATTTTATAGATCCTCATCAGATCCTCTTCGCCGACTGCTCTCGGATTCACGTTAACGCCGTCATCCATCATAGCGTCTTTTGCATATTTTTTAAGCTCATCCTCGGTAACGGCTCCTATATCAAGCTTTTCTTCTGTTCCGACAGCCCTGAACAGTTCTCTGACTTTTTCTATCAGTACATCCGCAGGCTGTGCGTGTTCGGGGAGCTTTTCACCGATATACTCCAGCACTCTTTCGTACTTCTCCTTGCACACGTCACGGTTATAATCAATAGTCGGAATTTGAAGCACACCGCAACCGAGTCCGTGCGGCACATTATGATAAACCGTCAATGGGCAGCTTGCCGCATGCGGAATAACGCATCCGCACTTGCTCTGTGCCACGCCTGCAAGAAGTGACGCGTAAGCCATTTCGTTGCGTGCAGCTTTATCGTTTTCGTTCACACAAAGCGGGAGACTTCTGAAGACGATTCTCAAAGCCTCCAGCGCCATAAGCTCTGCCACGGCATCGTCCATAACCGAAGAATAAGCCTCAAGCGCATGTGATAAAACGTCGAGTCCAGTATGAATCGTCGTGTTTTTCGGAACACTGTATGTAAGCTCCGGATCGACAACCGCATATGTTGCCGCAAGCATCGGGCTGAACATAATATCCTTAATATTGTTAGTATCGACAATTACGATACACTCCGAAACCTCGGAGCCCGAGCCCGATGTTGTGGGAATCGCAATCAAAGGAATCGGGGGATTTACCGGCTCCTTTATTTCCTCTCCGCGTCCCGCGAGATAATCATGAATACTGCCCTCGTTTGTGGCAAGAATTGCGGCACCCTTCGCTATATCCATAGAGCTTCCGCCGCCTGCAACGATAACAAGGTCGCATTTTTCCGCCTTGCAAAGAGCTCCGCACTTATCAACCGTTGCAACCCTCGGGTCCGGCTCCACCTCTGTAAACGCGACGGCTGATGCGCCTGCCTCTTCGACGGAAGCGATAATATCGTTTGCAATTCCGAGCTTATATACCGTAGGGTCGCATACAAGCAATACTTTTTTTGCGTTTTTTTCTTCAATCAAATTCTTAATTTCAAAACGTTTTCCGTTACCGAATTCAATTGTTGTTTTTAAATAATGTGTAAATGAGTTAATCATCGTTTCATCTCCCTTTTAATACTTTTCCAACCAATCCTCATAGAACGCTTGACAGTCGTGCTTCGGTTCGTATATTTTCCCCGCGAAGCTCATTTCCGCCGCTGCTTCTCTGATGTCCTTGTAAAGTCCGACGCCTGTAAAGGCACCCATGGCAATACCGAGGCCGGTAATCTCTCTTTCCTTTTGCGTAATTACCTGTCTGCCGCATACATCCGCTAGTATGCCGTTATAAAAATCGGATGCGGTCTGTCCGCCGCATACATACAGCGGAGCTTTAGAATCAGCCTTTATCGCTTCGAGATTTGCACGCACGGCATAACAGTTTGCCTCGTATACCGCTCTGAAAAAATGGCCTCGCTTATAGCTGTCCAGAACCCATGGAGTGGGGAATACAAATCCCGAGCGGCATGTTGAAGACCTTCGGCCTGCAATTTCGTGCCCCGAAAAGCACCGCATACCGTCACAGCCAAGCGGTACCGACATTGCTTCCTGTGTCATTATTTCATAATCCGTACGGAATAAGTCTCTTACCCATCTCAAAGCGAGCCCGGTAATTCCCGCGTTTCCCTCTTGCAGCCACAAACCGGGTACGCCATGGCGGTTTGTAAAAGCAAATTCATCGATTTCGTATCTGTCCGTAACGCGCATTACCGGAGTTGTCGTCCCGGCAACGGCTGCAAGCATTCCGCTTTTCAGCACATTCATTCCTACAAGGCCGGCCTGAGAATCTGCTGCTCCGCAAATTACAGGCGTACCCTCCTTAAGTCCTGTTTCACAAGCCGCTTCCTTTGTGACAGTGCCGATTTGCTCTCCGAAATCGGATATTTCCGGAAATATATCGGTTCTGAGTCCCACAGATTTCAGCAGCTCAGATGACCACTTGCCGTTTTTGACATCAAATAATTGCGACGAGGAGGCAACAGACGGCTCGCTGACCTTGCTGCCGCACAGTAAATAACATATCCAATCGCTTATCATCATAACCGTATCAATTCGGTCATAAACAGCTTCGTTAAATTTTTTGTACCACAGCAGTCTTGCGAGTCCGAACATTCCGGAAACAGGCAAGCCGGTTATTTCTTTTATGAACGGCTCCTTACCCGACAGAATATCTGCCGCTTCCTCTCCCCTTAAATCTACGCTGGGAGCTGCATATATCTCTTTACCGAAACGGTCAAGCCAAACCATGCCCTCTCTTTGAGAGGTGGCACTCACGGCAACAATTTCATCGGCGGATATTCCTGCCTGCGTTATTACCTTACGGCAAAGCGAAAACAGGATTTTTTTAAATTGCTCCGCATCAAAAAGCATAGCCTCTTTGTTGCTTGAGGAAAGGTCCTTTAGGTATTCCCATTCTCTGTAAGCATAGGAAACCAAACGGCCTGACATATCAAAGAGATTGCATCTGCCTGCTCCCGTGCCTGCATCGAAAACCATAGCGTACTTTTTCACGTTATTCTCCTAAGTCTATACAACTCTGTTATCGATTTTTGTATTTTCGGTAAATGCCCTCACGGCCTCAAAGCACATTTTTGAGTGCTTTGCGATAGCGTTGTATGTAGAGCCTCCGATATGCGGAAGAAGTTCCGTGTTTTCAAGCTCCAAATACGGGCTGTCCGCGCTGAGCGGTTCTTTTCCGTATACGTCAAATGCGGCTCCCGCTATTTTCTTTTCGCGGAGGAGATCAAGAACGTCCTCTTCGTTTGTCGTAGCGGTTCTTGCCGAATTGATGAAATATGCCGTTTTCTTCATATTTGACAGGAGTTCCTTATCAAGCATCCCTCTTGTATCGGGGGTTACCGGCAAGTGGTTTGATACGTAGTCGCTCTCCGAAACCAGCTTTTTCAGATCCTCCGTCTTTTCTGCTCCGTATTCCTTCATAGCCTCTGCAGAAACATATGGGTCATAAGCTAAAATTCTCATATTGAATGCCGAAAGGCGTTTTGCTGTTTCCTTGGCAACGTTTCCGAAGCCCACAAAGCCGACTGTGCTGCCGTCAAGCTCTGTTCCGAAGGATTTGAAATAATAATCCTCGGTCCAGCCTCCGTCGCGTATCATTTTTTCACCCTTATAGAAATTTCTTGAGACGCTGATCATCATTCCGACAACCATTTCGGCAACGCCTACCGCATTTCTTCCCGGAGTGTTGACAACTATAACATTGTTCCTTTTTGCGGCGTCGAGATCTATATTTGAGGTACCAGCTCTGCAGACAACAAGCATTTTGAGCATCGGGCATTGTTCAAAAACTTCCTTTTGAACAACATCCTCCTCGGTTACGAATATTTCAGTTCCTTTTTCGTTTAAAAGCTTTGCCAGCTCTTTGCCCTCTCTTACGATTCCCGTATCGAACCAGTTTTCATAGCAAACCTCGTTGTCTTTTTTCAGCTTTTCAAGATAAAGCTCCTGAAACGGTGCTGTAATCCATATTTTCATTGTGACTATCCCTTCTTATGGCACTAAAACCGTTTTAATTGAAACTCTGTCCGGCTTTTTCGCCGACATGGCCTCATCAATTTCATTTAAACCAAAGATATCGGTTACCATAACCTTTGCATTTATTTTGCCTTTTTCCAGACAATCTATTGTGTACGGAAAAGCTCCGGGGCTCAAATGCCCTCCGATTACACGAAGCTCTTTAAATTCACTTATCTGATTAAGGTCGATTTCCGCTTTTTTCTTAAACACGCTGTAAATAAAGAGCATTCCCTGTTTTCTCAGACAGTTCATTCCAGTTTCCACCGAAGCGGGATTTCCGGTCGCCTCCATATATATGTCGCAGCCCACTCCGTCGGTTAACTCCATAATTCTTTTTGTGACGTCTTCCTTCATTGGATTTAAGACCTCTGCCGCTCCGAGCTTTTCGGCGATTTCGCAAAGAGCGTCGTTGGTATCTATTCCTATTACTCTCTTCGGATTTCGAAGAAGAGCAAACTGAAGCATTCCCATACCTATGGCTCCGAGTCCCGAAATAACGACAGTGTCTTCCATCCCCATTCCGGTTTGGTTGACCGCATATGCGGAGCATGACAACGGCTCGCAAAGAGCGGCCTCGACTGCCGGAATGTCTTTTGAAACCTTGTGAATCAATGCGTTTTTCGGAAGAAGCATATATTCGGCAAAGCCGCCCTCAAGGAATCCGTTTTCATCATCGCAAAGATGATAAAGGCCCTTCTTGCAGTAATAACACTTTCCGCACGGCATTATGCACTCCGCCGTAACCCGGTCTCCGCGGACAAAGCCTTTTTCCTCCGCTCCGGGGCCGATTTCTTCGACTGTTCCCACGAATTCGTGTCCGGGTACTCTCGGAGACTCAATGCCTCCCCACGGGTCGCCGCCCATATAAACCGCTCTGTCCGAAGCGCAGATCCCTGCGGCTTCAATTTTTATAAGTATTTCTCCCTCTCCGACCTTAGGTGTATCCACCTCGCAAAATCTGTAATCCTTTGCTCCGTATGCTACTATCGCTTTCACTTCGCGCCTCCTGCTTTACTTATAAATAATCATGGTATTTTTCTTTTTTTATTCCCTGCATCCCGAGCAGCTTACAAGCTTCAATCAGCATTGCCTCTCCGCGTCCGCCCGACATTGCATAATGGTGCGGAAGCGCATTTTTTGTAAATGTTTCTAAAAACTCCGGAATGCTTACGGGCTCTTCATCCATTTGCAGCTCCGTGAACCACGCCCTGACGCCGTCGTGACCCTTGTCGCGCTGTTTTCCTATTTCGGCACTCAAGGCGAAGAAGCGGTCGCCGTTGTCCGCAACACGGAAAATACTCGCTTTTTGTTTGTTGAATATCAAATCTCCTACCGTACCGGGATCCTGCGGAGCACCGGGAGCACACGGGTATTCTTTTATTTTCATTCCGTTTTCATTTGCATAGCTCGGCAAGCCTATTCCGCAATGCCACCAAACAACGCCGCCAAACTCGGGGTCCACCTGCACCATATCCATAAGAGCGGCTCTTTTTTGCGTTGCGCCCGAAAGCATAATCATACTTATAAGTCCGAGTAAGTCTCCCTCGCAGGCAATGGGGTACCCGTGATCACAAAGGTAGCCATATGCCATACACGGGAAAATATCCAATCTCTCCTGGAAGCGCGTCCAACACGCAACAGCCATTCCCGCGTAATTGTTTTCTTCAAAATATCTTTTTAAAACACAGATAAGCTTGCATGATTTTACAAATCTTTCCTCGTCTGCGGTAAACGAGCTTGCGCTGCTTTTTATCTCCGCGGCAAGCTCCGCTATTTCTTCATCCTTCATTTCAAGAACCGCGTCAATGATTTTGTCAATGTCCGCTTCCTCTATTGTTATGCCGAAACGGCTTTCGACCTTTTTCTTATCGTATTCAAGATTAACAAATCCCTCGGCAACGCCTCCGGCAATCGCAATCTTCTTACCCTTAATTGCCTTGAGGCATCTTATCGCCCCGACGGTAGTAAGAAATCTGTTTACAAAAAGTGTATCGTCCGCGTTTCCGTACAGCCATTTCACGGCGGGTATTTCGCGTCCCGAATTTGCCACACTTGTGAAAAGATTGAGTCCCGTCATTGAATTAAAGAGCAGCACTCCCTCTTTTTTCGGCTCAGGAACAGCCCAGCAGCAAACCGGCACGCCGAGCTTTGTAAACTCGTTTATGCACTCACCGAACCATGTAAAGCCCTTGACCGTTACAACAATCAAATCGCAATCCTTAAGCCCGTTTGCAACCCTTTTAGCTTCCTCAGGCTCAAAAAACGCCGACTCGCCTTTTATAACCTCGCAGTCGTTTTTTTGAGCCAATTCGATAAATGCCGAAACATTTTTATTGTCAAGACCTGCAGCATCATTTGTTGCAGCGAGTCCTATTTTAATCATTTTTTCTCCTCCGAAAGTATCACAATCTGCCGATAAAAATAAAAAAGAGACTTCTCCTGAAATTATTATGCGCATCGGGGTAACGAAATACAAAATCAAGCTGACAGGAGAAATCTCTCTTTTTATCTATTCTGAAAATTTATACAGAATCAAGCTTTAAAGACCGGCGATTCTCGCGAGAGCGTCAAAGCCCTCCATATCACCGAGCTCTTTGTCAAAGAAGCAGGTTTCACCGCCCATGGCCTTACAGGTGCAAGCGATTTTAGCCGCGTCTTCGGTTACAAGCGCCGCCTCGAGCGCCCATTTCATATCAGGACCGCAGGCAAGCAGGCCGTGACCCTTTAATCCGATTGCGTAATCGGGGCCGAGTGTTTCGACAGCCGCCTTCGCAAGATTCGGTGAGCCCGCTCCCTCAAGCGGAGCAACTTTAATGGCACCGTTCGTCACATACTGACTGACTGTCACCGTCGGAATATACGGTTCATTCTTCAGCGACCAAGCAATTACATAAGGTGTATGGCAATGAATAACCGCATTTACGTCGGGTCTGTTTCTGTATACGCCGGTATGCATACCGGTCTCGATGGAAGGACTAAGAGAGCCCTCAACCACATTTCCGTTAATATCGACAATAATTATATCCTCGGGCTTCATAACGCCGTAAGCCACGCCGCTCGGTTTTATCGCCACAAGGTTTGTCTGCGGATCTCTGACGCTTATATTTCCTCCGGAAAGCTGTGTAAAGCCTCTTTCAAATAAGTACTTACCAACCTCCACTACGATTTCCTTTTGTCTTTCAAGCATATTAAACAGCCGCCTTTCATTAAATTCTCTTTAGCATTTATTTTCATCTGCTGTCCTTATTCTATCACCTTAATATTGATATTTCTATTGATATTTTTAATAAATATCAATATTGGTTTTTGAACAATATCAATAAAGAAAAGCGTCATCGATAGCAATTACGTCGATTATTAGTATTTATATTTATATATTAATAATTTAACAAAGTGACAAATCAGGCTCATTTTTTTGCTTTTTAACTGCGCTTTTGCAAAATGTCATAATAATAAGTTAAAAAGCTTCGGCTTGCAGTTCAAAAAAACACGTATGATAAAAAATAACGGTTGAATTTCTCCCTCCGTGCACCTTTCACCTCTCTTGCAAATGAATGCGTATCGCCGTCAAGGCAAGCCTGAGGGATTTTGCCTCCCTTGTAAAGGGAGGTGGGTTGCCGTAAGGCAAGCCGGAGGGATTTCATAGGGGTTATACGGAATTTATATAGAAAGCAAATTACTTTCCTCAGTCTACTCACTTCGTTCGTAGCCAGCTCCCTTTTCAAGGGAGCCTTTTTTGTCGCTCCGCGACATTTCCCCACACCGTGGGGAATCACCATTGCAAGTGAGACAGATAACGGAGGGGATATAAATTATGGTGTTTGACTTGCATACCAGATGATACTCATCAGGCCCCATGGACGATTTGTATTCAGCAACTGTCCTGTGGTCGATGACCCCGACAGCTCCTTCGGCACTGCCATCCATGCAGCGGCAAACTGCATGTACCGCTTTTATGACTGTTGAACACAAAGTTGCATTTGTCCCATCTCCATATTTCGATGATACTGACACCTTTTTGTTCGTCAGTGTATCAAACGGTTCCGGTAAGGGACGGCTGTAATTAAAGATGTTGTTCATGTATGCACTCATACGTTATTTCCTTTCTGCATTTGACTGCGTAAGATTAATTTTGATTCCCTCAGATACACACTGAACATCCGTAAGCCCGGCTCTTATCAGTTCCCGGCAGATATCTGCCCAACTCTCCCGGACCGGAAGTTCTTCTGCGAGCAAAATCAATTCTGAGAGATTTTCCCCAATTGCTTCATTGCATCTGGCATTCAGCTCAAAAATATGAGCATCTGCCCACTCAAAAGCCAGCAGTTCGTAATTTTGTACCTCTGGTTCTTCTTCAGGTTCCGGGGCATTATCCTCCGGCTCCAAAACCGCATTCTCCTCAACCTGTGGATTGTACTCAATTCCAACCACCTGCAGATTTCGGATCACAACCTTGGCACGCCGATAACCACCGGCACGATTGAGTAAAATAAAAACCTCCTGACTTTCCTGAATAAGTTTTTCTGCATTCGGTGCCTCCCAGACCCATCTTGCTTCCGGATACTCAGATAGCACCAGCTCTGTAACCCGTCTGAGGATGACTGAATATGCAAGCACCTGTACATCTTTCTCGGTCGTTTCTTTTACCGGTTCTGGTAAAAGAGGAAGTGGTACAATTACTTCAATCTTTCTGGATGAAAGAAAAAGCAGTCTTATCACCGCTGCAAAAATACCGAGAATAATCAATAACAGGATGGGCCATAGCCGGCATATAAAAGTAAGCAAAGCCAGCATACCCAACAGTACCAGCGCCTCATATGCCATGTGCCTTTTTTGATCTTTCTTATTCATCACTCTGTTCCTTTCTGACTTCGTTCCTTTGGAATAAAGATATAGAGGCAGTTTACATCGCTGCAGTCAACAGCATCATGCAAAATTACTGCCGCCGCCTGCGATGAGTCAAATTGTTCTCCCGGTATTTCTCCAATCCCTGCGGCTGCATGACCAAGAATGATTCTTCTTTTGAGACCATCCGTCGCTGTCAAAACGCGGCAAAACTCCTCCCCGTCTCGGTAAAGTAAATAAAATAGAAACCATATTTCCATTGGAAATGTATATCTCCACGAATTAAGCGTCCTAATCTCATTGAAGTGTCCTCCCCGTAATATCAACGAAAATGTCATTTAACGTAGGTTCACTACTATGGATAGAAAGCAGACGATTTTCTGAAATTAAATTTTTTAACATCTTATCCTCTGCGGTTCTATCAAGCAGACATTCCCCGGTTTTTTCGCCGTTGTCATAATAGGTATATTGTATTTTTGCAGCACCCCTTGACATGATTAAATTATGTGGGCTGTCTAACGCGCTGACTTTTCCCGCAACAATAAAAGCTACCTGATCGCATAGCTCCGTTGCGTCATACATATTGTGAGTGGTGATTATGATAGTTTTTCCGCGCTTCTTCTCTGCAAGGATAATATCTTTCATCAAGCGATTATTTGTAGGGTCAAGGCCGCTTGTTGGTTCATCAAGAAATAATATATCGGGGTCATGGATTAACGCTTTGATAAAATTCAAGCGAGAACGCATACCTTTGGAAAAGTCGGCAACCTTTTTGTCTCCGTCATTTTCCAAGCCTACCATATGCAATAATTCATCAATAGACCGGGGCTGCTTTTCATACAGCGAAGCGAAATAGGCAAGGTTTTGTCGTGCCGTAAATTTCTCATAACAGGTAGAAAATTCAAAGTCCACTCCAATATTCTCATAAAACCGATTTGTACGTTCCTTTATTTCAATACCTGCAACTTTTACGCTGCCTTTATAACTTGTATTAAGCCCAGTTAAAATTTTTTGAATAGTTGATTTCCCAGCACCAGAGGGTCCTAAAAAACCGAAAATTTCTCCTCTCCCAACATGGAAACTTACATTCTCAACAAACGGTTTGTCAGTATAGCTAAAATACAGTTTTTTTACATCAATCATTATTCTTTCCTCCTTTAACTTTATGACGTTTATAGATATATAGTCATATAAACTGTAAAAAATTTGTTTGGCCACTTGCTTGTCAAATAACCAAACAAAATTGTTACTCTGCTACTACTTGCTGAATAATCCCATTCACTAAAAGGTTTTGTATCATATTCAGTTCTTCATCCTCTTTGAATTGTTCCAAACAGGACAAAACAGAATACAGGGATTTTATAATAACCGTATGCGGAACCAAAAATACAACCCCCAGATCTTCCAGTATCTCCAATATACGAATATCATTGTGCATATGGCTTTCAAAAATATCCGGTGATAATTTTCTTTGCAGAAAGTCCATTATAGATAGGTCAATCTGCGAAAGAATAGGTGAAGTAATCAAACCCGTTAAACTTAGCATAATAACGTCTTTTGCTAAATCTCTATGGTTCTTATATTTTTTCTTTTTAATTGTTGCTTCTATACTTTCAAATAGCTCTTTTTGTAAGCGAAAATTGATTTCCACATATAGATGTTCTTTACTGGGATAAAAAGCATAGAAAGATCCCTTTGATATATTTACGGCGGCCACTAAATCATCAACCGTTACTTTTTTCAAACCGTGTAATGCAAACAGCTTTTCTCCCTCTATCAAAAGTTTATTGCTGATGATCTCTTTCTCTTGTTCTGTAAATCGTGGCAATTCTCATAACCTCCTTATGACTAAATTGTTAGCATCGTCACGAAAAGCATAACATTTACTGCTCATATTATCAATATACTATCCGAGATATTTATGCAATGTAGGTTCCAATGCGTTTATCGTCGTGTCTGTATCCTCATTAAAAATCATGTGACGATTAAGTTCTAAAATAAGCAATTCCTTTTGGGACGCATGAATTAAATCAAATACTTTGTTCGTATAATCAAAGCTAAAAAGCGGGTCGCCTTTGGCTGTAATTAAAATAACCGGACATTGTATAGAGCCGTTCTCCAAACACGATAGGTCAGCATTGAATAAACTGGCGACAAATCTTAAAGGATAATAAGGTAAAAGCATAGGGTCGTTTAAGCAATCTTGTTTTGCCTGTTCACTATAAAATACTTTGTTATAGTCTAAATAAGCATCTCCCGGTACTTTATAGTTAGGTAACAACTTTCCGCCCACGCGAAAGCCCCATTGTATCAGCCCCATAAAACGGTGTGTCCATGCAGGATATTTTGTTAGGCTCATAGTTTCTTTTAGCGTAGTCAGCATGATATTATGTGGAAAAACGGCTTTTAATCTTGTATCTTTACCTGCCGCCATTGCAGCTAAAATCCCGCCTTGACTGGAACCCATAACAGCTATGTTTTCACCGAAATTTTCTATTCCGTAAGTCGTTGCGTCATATACATTATGCAACATATCTTCCATTGTATAATTTTTCTTGATTTTAGGGCTTTTTCCGTGTGAAAGATAATGAACGCCTATTATATTAAATCCTCTTTCACTCAATCCACATAGAAAATTCTCATACATGAGAGGGTGTGACATAGTACCTGGCAAAAAAACAATGGTAGGACTCCTTCTTTCTGTATACCAAATAGAAAGTGTTATCGGAACATTATTTGAAGAAATTCCAACTTCTTCATACATACTTTATGCCTCCTATATGACTAAATTGATTTTATAGTCATATTATAGCTTGTTGCAAGCGGAAAGTCAATAGCTATAAATATATGATTTGGTATAAAAATGAGAAAACGAAAAAGTGTATCCGGAAATCATTCTGACATTTTTAGCAAAACCCTTGATATTATTCCGCAAACCGAATATAATATATAAAGTTAAGGGGGCGATAAATTATGAAATTTATTTCAACAACGGAAGCCGGCAAAAAGTGGGGACTTTCTTCTCGCCGTGTAGGTATCCTCTGCAGCGAGGGTCGTATCCCCGGAACTCAGAAGACCGGTAACACATGGCTTATTCCTGAAGATGCAGAAAAGCCAGCCGATGCACGCATTAAAAGCGGTAAATATATAAAGAAATGCGAGGAACAAAGCAATGCCTGAGATGCAGATTATAGAATGGAAAGAAATTTGGAAAGATGACTATCTGGCATGGATCTGTGGTTTTGCGAATGCACAGGGCGGCACGCTTTACATCGGCAAAAACGATAATGGCGAAACCGTAGGCCTGTCTAATTCCCATAAGCTGCTTGAGGATCTTCCGAATAAAATCCGTGATGCTATGGGTATTATTGTGCCTGTCAACCTTCATACAGATGGCGAAACCGAGTATATTGAAATTTCTGTACAGCCCTATCCTATTGCTATCTCATACAAAGGCGTTTATTATTACCGCAGTGGCAGTACGAATCAGAAATTAACCGGATTGGAACTGGAGAGCTTTTTGCTCCGTAAACAGGGCGCAACCTGGGACAACCTTCCTTTGCCGTCCTTCACAATCTCTGATATTGATAATGGTGTTGTTAAGCGTTTTATAAAGTGGGCGGCCAAAAAGGGACGTATTGATGAGAGCGCTTTAGATGAGCAAAAAGAGACGCTGATGAAAAAGCTGCACTTAATGAATAATGACTACTTAACAAATGCTGCCATGCTCCTTTTTGCAAACGATCCAGAAGAGTGGCAGCTTGGTGCTTTTACAAAAATCGGTTATTTTGAAAGTGATTCTGAACTTCGGTATCAGGATGAAATACATGGTTCACTGCTTGACCAGATTGATCGGATTATCGAAACTATCCATCTGAAGTATATGAAAGCAAAGATCACATACGAAGGAATGCAGCGGATCGAGCGTTATTTCGTCCCAGATGCGGCACTGCGCGAGGCTCTCTTGAATGCCCTGTGCCATAAGGACTATGCCCGTGGCATACCGATTCAGGTAAGTGTATATAATGACAGATTATATATTGCAAACTGCGGCCGACTGCCTGAAAACTGGTCTGCAGAGAAGCTCATGGAAAAGCACTCGTCTGAGCCCTTTAACCCTAATATTGCCCATGTATATTATCTTGCCGGTTTTATTGAAAGCTGGGGGCGCGGCATAGAAAAGATCTGTGATGCCTGCCGTGAAGATGGTGTACCATTGCCGGAATACGATATTACCGGAAATTCGGTTATGATCAAATTTATTGCACCAGAAGATCGGATTGTATATGGACCAGGGGAAACTGCAAATGGAACTGTAAACGGAACTGTAAACGGAACTGTAAATTTAAGTGACAAAGAAAAAGAGATTCTTGCTCTTCTTTCTGAGGATCCTGCTTACACCTATCAAAATCTTGCTGATAGATTGAATATCGGAAGAAAAGCTGTATTTGGGAGAATCAAAAGCTTAAAGGAAAAAGGTATTATTGAAAGAATCGGCTCGGATAAAAATGGTTATTGGCAAATAAACGAATAAAGGTGGTGAACAGATGCCAAGACAATTCAAACAGGCACGGCTGATCAACAAATTAAAGATGACAGAGGCTGCCGAAAAACTCGGCATCTCTCAGCCAACCCTAAGCGCATGGGAAGGAGAACGTAAGTCTCCTTCCATTGACGGACTTGAGAAAATGTCTGATCTCTATGGTGTAACAACGGATTTTCTCCTCGGACGGTCAGAGCAGGGGATCTCGGTCCAATCTGTACCAATTGCTCCGGAAACCCTTCCAATCTTTCATGGAAAACCAGTCTGGTCTGCGGAGTACGGATGGATGCTGGTTGATGCCGGCAATCATACTCTATTGCTCCCAAATGGACAGACCGTTCCGTTTGCTGACGCCAAAAGGCTGTTTACGCTGCCCCAGTTATTTTCCGAACCAAGCCTGCCATCCGGAAAACCGCTAATCCTATCTGAGATCCAGCAGTTCACCCGGATATGGCTGGAGCCAATCTCTCCAGACTCAGATTTGCGGAATGAATTGCGGGGCTGGTATCAGGTCAAAAAGCATTTTGTCCAAAATGAGTATGGGAATCGGTTTTATTTGGATACCTATGGAGCAAAATGGCTTGCTTTTTATCCTGAACAGCAATAAAGAAAGCACCGATACCCGATATAATATCAGGCATCGGTGCATTTGTTGTTTACGCTTTTGAACAGGCCGCCAAACAATATTCAGTTGTAAGACTTATGTTCAACCACGGACAACAGTGTAAGGAGAATTTTTATTCCCTCTATAAGGATACTGCACCTCCTCCCCTTCAATTCACCTGACTAAGCAGTGGACTTCTTCCATCTGCTTTTGTTGTGTAAATTGTATCAGGGCGGATTCTGCTTTCTTTCCCGATGTATCCTTCTATTGTCCTATTTTTTGTGAATTTTTAGAAGAGTAAACAGTAAAGATTTTATAGTTTCATAGGCAGGTGAATACTGACGATCAATCCATGTGGGATCGCACCAGAAAAGAAAACATCCCCATGATGTGCTTTCACAATCTGCCGCACAATTTTAAGACCCAAACCATGTTCCGCTTCATCTGTCTGTTTTTGTGTACTGGAAATATCCTCGTCACTGTTCAAGGCGTTTAATTGCAGTTCACTCACTCCATAACCATTGTCCATCACGGAAAAAGTACAGCTTGCATCATTACTGCCAACAGAAATCTGTATTTTACACCCATCGGGATTATGGACAATACAATTTCTTATCAAATTATTCAGCATCCGATTAAGCAAAACCTGGTCCCCGAAAATCGAGATGTTTTTACCGGGATTATCTTCTGATAATTCCAACTCGTAAAGTTCTGATAGGCCATCATTCAATACTTCACTGACAACCTGACGTGCTAACTCTATCGGGTCAAGGCTTTGTTTTTGCATAGGCTGCATGGAATATTCTAATTTAGTTGACAAATTCAAATCAGCCACTAAATCTTTTAGCCGTTCACTGTGTCTCCGGATTATCCCAGCCTGGTTTCGGACAGCTTCCGGCAAAGAAGAAGTGTCTTCTATTTCGCTTGCATATCCCAAAATCACAGAAAGCGGTGTGCGTATATCATGGGAAATTCCCCTGATCCAGTCTGCACGGGTATTATCCTTTTTCAGCAAATAGTCACCGGCCTTATTCAAACCAGCATTGATTTCTGCTAACTCGCCGGTTTCTTCCAGATGGACAGGCTTTCCAACTGATAGATGCCGAATGCCTCTCAAAATCGGCGCCATAGCTTTTTCTACCCGGCGGGCATTGCGGATAAACAAATATATCATCAAAAAAATATTGATACAGAATACCGCCGTTAATCCGAATAGCATAGGCCAAATATATTGCGCCTTGAAAGAAAAATAGTAATTCACAACGCTTTCTGGAGGCAAGCCGATCACCAAAAGCCCATCCTGTCGTTTTGCAATATTGGTCGGATAATCATCAAGATACCAGCGACTAAACATGGCAATATCCATTGAGGAATAATGGCGTGGTAATTCTTCCGGCAGATTTTCTTCCCAAACGACAGTGCCATCATCATCTAAGATCATAGCCCACGCTTCAAAATTATTCAGCATTTCTTTCGCTTGTGTATCTGCACTGAATTCCCCATCTGTTGCCATGATATGATTTGAAAAATCCTCGATTGGAAATTTGGATGTTGCCACATTACCTAAATAAGCTATTACAAAATAGGAAGCTATATGAGTGATTACATTATTGAAACGCATGATCTGACGAAAAAATACGGAAATCAGAACAGCGTTTCCCATCTGAATATTCATGTAAAAAAAGGTCGTATCTATGGACTTCTGGGACGCAATGGTGCAGGCAAGACAACGACCATGCGGATGCTGCTGGGACTGACAGCTCCCACGTCCGGTGAAGTGGAGATTTTCGGTAAGCCAATTCATGGCAATGAAAAGGAAATCCTGCCCCGAATTGGCTGTCTGATCGAGTCACCGGGTTTTTATCCCAATTTGACAGGAACAGAAAACCTGAAAATTTTTGCCGACCTGCGGGGATTGAAAAGCCCGCAATACATCAAAAATGCTTTGGAAGTTGTCAACCTGCCTTACCGGGACAAGAAATTATTTTCGCAATATTCTCTCGGTATGAAGCAGCGTTTAGCTACCCACCAGCTGGCCGTATACATCCTTCATGATCGTCGAAAATCGGTTCCAGATTGTGTCCGCCATGACAGGCTGCAGCGAGATCAGCATTGCAGATGCCATGCCAACCAGCGACCAGTAGGCTGTCTTCATGCGCCCTCCGCCTCTTTTGATTTGTTTAACCATGCCGAGTACCTCCTTCTTTGATTTTAGGCAATAAAAAATGCCGCTTCTAAAAGCGCTTTCAGCTTCAGAAACGGCATCTTTGTCTGCCCACTCCCAGTTTGGGATGATACAAGTATAGCACGGCTTTATTCCCCTGTCATCGGCGGAACATATGCCATTTTTATGCCATTTTGTTTACCCCGAAATTGTCATTCCAAATGTTCAAAAAGCGTCAGCAGCTCCAGCCATACATCCACATCCTCGCTGGGCGCTGACCACAGACGAATGGAAAGAATTGAGATTGCCTGCTCACGAAGCCTGTAGTAATGCCTCTGTGATAAATCCAGCCGGAACAGTATCTCCTCCAGCTTCAGCTTTTCCGGCGCCAGATAGGCTGTATAGATCAGCT
>UMBO01016654.1_pt1 | contig 26039 bp, 25 predicted proteins | sample 1964021 | NCBI WGS metagenome assembly UMBO01 (sample SAMEA4835947, study PRJEB28245) | human gut metagenome | biome: gut microbiome; material: fecal sample | place: Denmark | collected 2008 | reverse complement strand
CCGATTTTTGTTTCTTGTATATGAGTTATCAAATGACAAATTATGTTTTTGATACGAAAACAAATTAAGCTTTCGTGTAATTAGTTGTTGTATTAATAGATGATTTATGATATACTTTGAATTATAATCTACAACTCATTGAGAGGTGCGCTATGGCTGTCAGTTACAATAAATTATGGAAACTTCTTATAGATAAAAATATGAAAAAAAAAGAACTTGGAGAAGCTGCTGGAATAAGTAATACTTTGATTGCCAAGTTGGGCAAAAATGAGAACGTTACGGTTGAAGTTCTTGTGAAAATATGTACTGCTCTTGATTGCAATATAGAAGATATTATGGAATTGGTACCAGATGAACAACAAGCAATATAACAGAGGTATTAATAGATGAAAATGAATAGTAAACCTACATATATAAGTCTTTTTAGCAGTGCTGGTATTGGATGTTATGGATTTAAATTAGAGGGATTTGACTGCATTGCCACAAACGAACTTATTGCAAGAAGATTAGAAATACAAAAATTTAACAACAAATGCAAATATGAAAGTGGATATATTTGTGGCGATATTACGGATGATGCAACAAAGAGTGCGCTCTATAGTCAAATCTCATTTTGGAGAAAAAATGAGGGGATTTCTCGTGTCGATGTTGTAATTGCTACACCTCCTTGTCAAGGTATGTCTGTAGCTAATCACAAAAAAAACGAGAATGAAATAATCCGTAATTCTTTAGTTGTCGAATCTATCAAAATCATAAAACAAGTAAATCCTAGATTCTTTATTTTTGAAAATGTTCCTGCTTTTATGAAAACGATTTGTACGGATATTGATGGCGAACATAAATCCATTGCGGCTGCAATTGAGAACAATTTGGGTCAAACATATTCTTATGCTTCTCGCGTAATCAATTTTAAAAATTACGGTGCTTGTTCCAGCAGACAGCGTACTGTTGTTATTGGTGTATCCAAAGACTATGCCGATGAAGTTTCTCCTTTGGAACTATATCCTGATCTTGTTAACGAGCGTACATTAAGAGAAGTAATTGGCGACTTAAAGCCTCTAAAAGAGTTTGGTGAAATAGACGAAAACGATATTTATCATTCTTTCAGACCTTATCCTGAACATATGCGTGCGTGGATTGCAGATATAAAGGAAGGACAATCGGCATTTGACAATGTTGATGATAATAAAAAACCTCATCGAGTAGTTGATGGCAAAATCGTAATCAATCAACGCAAAAACGCAGATAAATATACTCGTCAGTATTGGGACAAAGTCGGTCCTTGTATTCATACGAGAAATGACCAAATGGCAAGCCAAAATACAGTACATCCGTGTGATGATAGAGTTTTCAGCATTAGAGAACTTATGCTAATGATGACTGTTCCCTATACTTTCAAGTGGGTAGAAACTGATATTGATGTTTTGAATAGTCTGTCTACTGAACAAAAGAGGGCGTTTCTAAAGAAAGAGGAAATCAAGATTCGCCAATCTTTGGGAGAGGCGGTTCCAACTGTAATCTTTCAATCTATTGCTCAAAAAATTAAATCCGCATTGAAACATCCGCCTCTTAACACCGCAACTATCAACAAATTAGTTTCTTCTAACAAATTGTCCGAGGTTGATAATTTAAGAGATTTCATTGTAAATAACCCGATGAATTTGTCTGCTACAACATTAGGCAAGATTGCAGAATTAGCTAATACAAGCCGTACAGATAATGCGGCATTCTTTACAAGCAAAACCCTTATAACCGAAATGATGAAAGCCTTGCCGGACACCGAAAAGGATATTGTTCGTATTCTTGAACCATCTGTAGGCGTTGGCAACTTTCTGCCCCTAATTATCAAAAAATTCGAGGGAAAAAGAATAATCCTTGATGTTGTTGATATTGATGAACATAGTTTAGAATTCGATGAACTTATTTTAAAATATTACAACATTCCTGACACTTGTACTATCAATTATATTCACGGTGATTTTTTGCTTCATAATTTTGAGGACAAGTATGATTATATAATTGGAAATCCGCCTTTCTTCAAAATGAAATCCACTAACAAATTACTGAATATTTATCGTAGCAATGCGATTAACAAATCAACAACAAACATTTGCTCATTCTTTTTAGACAAGGCAATCAATCTCGGTAATTATATAGCTTTAATTTTTCCAAAGTTCTTGTTGAACACTCCTGAGTTTGCCCCTACAAGAAGTTATTTATCTAAAAAGGCTGTTGAGTGCATTATTGACTTTGGAGAAAAGGGATTCCCCGGAGTCCTTGTAGAAACCTTAGCAATTTTTATCAATAATCTTAGCCGCCCATCGATTACTCGAGTGGCTTCCATTACACACGGTAAATATATTTCTCAAACTCAAAAGTATATATTTGACGAAAAGCTTCCATATTGGATTATTTACCGTGATGAAATATTTGATTCAGTTTGTAAAAAACTTGATTTCAACGTTTTCAAAGTGTTTAGAGATAGACAAATTACTAATAAATTACTTTCTTCAACAGGAGAAATCCGTGTATTGAAATCTCGAAATATAAGTGCTGACGGAGAGCAAATTATAGATATCGAGGGCTATGATTCCTATATTTCACAAAATACTGCCAGCAATTTATCTGTCTATAGTTATTTGAATAGCGATGGAGTTTATCTTACGCCGAATATGACTTATAAGCCACGTGTTATTAAAAAACCAAAAGGATGCCTTGTAAATGGCTCTTTAGCTATATTAATTCCTAAGAAAAATACAATGCTCACAAAAGAGCAAATGGCGTTTTTTGCAACGCCCGAATATAGAGACTTTTATCAAGTCGCTCGAAATTATCAAACAAGGTCGTTAAATGTTGATGCCTGTTCGGTGTTTTTTTACGGCATATTAAGAGAAAAGCCAAAAAAAGCACCTATAACAGAAAAACTGGACGAAGAAGAAAATATTCAAATTCTATTTAGAAATTATACAAAGTGAGGATTTATTATGTTGACACAACAGGATATTATAGATTTTTGTAATCAACACGATTATGATATAAGAGAAAGTCATAACGGCAGATGGATTGACCAAAAGTGCACACCAGATGTTGTTTGGTCTATATCTGACTTTGTATTAGATTATATTGATACCGTCAACGAGTGTTTTACTGTTAAAGACATTTGGCAAAGTGAATATGCAAAGCAAACAATAGCTGAAACATATTCCAAACCGGGCACTGATGAAAGAACTGCGGAAAACGAATATGATAAGGTTTTCTCACAACCGCTTAGTATGCTCTGTTATGCTGGCATACTCAAAGATGTTTCGGAAACATCAAGGCATTTATATATTGTTGAAAATAGAGATGTTCTTGAATATATTGCCCGAAATGACGTGTATGCACTGCGATTTTTACAGTGCTATATTGAAAAAGTGCTAACAGACAGTGGACTAATTGATGTTTTTAACGATTTTTTTGAAAATCAAGATTCTGCACACTTTAATGCTATGAAACAAGCTTTTATTGATTTCTATCATAGCTATACTCCTGTAAAAAAGGATTACGAGCCTAAACGAATATTTACAAAGGTAGTAAACCCTCTTGCTTTCAGCAGGGACAAGTTAGGCTCTGAAAAAGGTCGAATGTCAAAACACAAAATAAATCGTTCCGATATGATGTATAATCAGGATAATTTTAGAGATGTTTATCGTGATAAGCCGAAAGATGTGACAAGACAAGAATGGCTTGCTACTCATCCTAATATTGATAGAAGAGATGGATATTTCGAACAGATGATGTCACGTTCCAAAAGACTATTGCGTGATTTTACAAATCAATATAGAGAAAATATTTCTGAACTGACTATGTTCGTTGATGGTCAGAATGATAATACTGCTCCAACACAAGCACATCACATATTCCCTAAAAATGAATTTCCTGAAATTATGCATTATGTTGAGAATTTGATAATGCTGACACCAAATCAGCATTATGGATATGCCCACCCTAATAACAATACGCACATTGTAGATTTAGCAGCACAAAAAGTCTTACTTATTGCAAAGACTTATAGCATTCGCCAAAATCTCACAAGTGAGGTTGAAGAACATATTTTTGAGTTTTGCAAGTTCTTACAGGTGTTAAGTGTAGGTTGGGATGATGAAAGTGTTTTAGAAATAGCAGATAGTGACTACAACGATATAATTCACGCTATAAATTATCATTATATAGCATAGTAAGGTGTTAAAAATGGGCAAAATGGCAATTAACAAAATAATATATTTTGATAAGGAAACCATTCAAAATATACTTCAAGAGCAAGAACACGGAAGCGTACTTCATACAACTGACATATCTACTTCTATAAAAAGTGATGGAAACATTGAGACTTCTGCTAAAGTGAATTTAAGCGTCCCTTTTTGGTCACGTTTGGGATTTCTTTTTAGTAGTAAATTAGCTGTTTCATATATTGCTAAAAGGGATAAAACTACAACAATTACCTCGACAGAAATCTCTGAATTTGAAAAAATAAAGCCTTGTCTAGAAGAAAAGAAAAATGTAGTTTTAGCTGATATCGAAAATTCTTCAACTTTTCTTCGAGTTGCTGGAGGTTATTTGAAAATAGTAAAAGGGGGAGTTGAGGGCGTTGATACCAATGAATTTAAAACTGTAATGGACAGCTATGATGGTTATGACACATATAAAATTAACGATAAAATTTATGTGCGCTTTAACAATGCCGCATTTGTCAGCAATTATAAAAGAAATGATATTTTAACCACGATGATGACACTCTACTGCATTCCTGTCGGGGAATTTCAAAAAGAGCGTTTTGACTTTTTAAAAGAAATCAGTAAAATGGAAAAGCTAATATCAACCGCTGGACAACCGCAAAGTTTAGCTGATGTGTATCCGTCAACAACTACTTTAAGCAAACAGCACAAAGAAGTAACAAATCAAGCAACAAGTGCAGACAAAGTTAAATTATATGACGTTGTGTATGCGTGCGTTTCAGTGGAGGATAAAGATGACCGCTAAGAGAAGCTATCATATCATTATCGGGTCAAAGGCTTTTTTTGATTCAAATTTACCATTATTTGATGAAGATGACGATGTGCATGGTTTTTTAGAGCTTGTAAAATTATCAGATGTTGCGAAGCAGAATAAAATCAATATGGAATTTGACACGCCGATTCTTATACTAAAAAATGATAATTATCACGGTATCGTCGATGCTGCACACGATAGACTCGGGGAACTCATTGAAGAATTAACTGCTTCCGATGCAGAAATATATATTCATAATCCGCCTCAAGTACTTTATGATTATTTGAAAAGCCAACACAATCGTGATATCATTGAACTCGATATATTAACTCAAAAATATATAATAAACAAAAATTCATCTGAATTTGCCAAAAATATACAAGAAATTTCTGAGCATATTATAGGACAAGAAAATGCTATTAACGAAATCAGCAAAAGTTTATGGTATCTTACATCTGTTAACAGAAGTAAACCGTATGTTATAATGCTATATGGCAATAGTAGTCTTGGCAAAACTGAATTGGTGCGTGAGGTTGCCGACAAGTTTTTTGAGGGGAAGTTTTACGAAAAACATTTATCTATGTTTAAAAATAACAACTACTCCGAATATTTCTTTGGAGATGCACCAAATAGAAAAAGCTTAGGATATGACTTATTAGAACGAGAATCAAATTTAATTTTCTTTGATGAACTTGATAAATGTCCTGAGCATTTTTATTCTGCATTTTACACGTTATTTGACAATGTATTATTTAAAGATGCTAACTACGATGTTGATGTATCAGGGACACTTATAGTACTCACTTCAAATTATCATTCCGAAGAAGAAATGAAAAAGAACTTGGGCCTTCCTATTTACTATAGAATTGATAAATTTATACACTTTGATGATTTTTCCTGTGATACAATTCATTCTATCGTTATGAATGAAATTTTATCACGCAAAGAAGAATATCAGGACAGACTTAGTCCTGAAATGATTTATGCTGTGGTTAGCCCAGTAATTAGTACACAAGGTGAAAACGCTCGTACTATTAAATATAAGGTGCAACAAGTGATAGAAGAGTTGCTTTTTGAGGATGTTTTAAAATTTCCTTCCAAAGGCAATAATAACATTGAAACGGTAACCAATTAGGAGAGAAATAAAATGTCAAATGGAATAGTGTACATATTAACAAACCCTTGTCTTGACGGCTGGGTAAAAATAGGTATGACGGAACGCAATGATATTGAAAAAAGATTGCAAGAGTTAAACTCTCCTACCAATATTCCTCTGTCATATCGTTGCTATGCAGTATATGAAGTGAATAACCCCCTTGAAGTTGAAAAGAGAATTCACAGCATTATCGATAGAGTTGACGATTCATTACATGCAAGGGAGCAACTTGATAATGGTCGTATTAGGGAAAGAGAATTTTTCAAAATATCGCCTGAAACAGCATATGGTGTTTTCAAGGATATAGCAATTTTAAGAAATGACCTTGAAAACCTTAAGCTATATACTCCAACCCTTAGTCAATCTCAAGAAGAAGAATTGGCTGAAAGTAGAACAAAACGTTCCAACAATTCTTTTAAACTACTAAATATTAAAATTGGAGAAAGAATCAATTTCTTATACGATGAAAATATTGTTGCAAAAGTGTCCAGTGATAAAAATCGGGTCGAATTTAATGGTGAAACTTATTCTGTCACGGCTTTAGCTATTAAAATATTGGTTGAAAAATATGGCTGGGCGGAAAATTCACACGTTAATGGTTGGAGATACTTTACTAAAGACGGGTTAGCATTAAGTGATTTGCGTGATAGGATAGAATCGACCGAAACAGATGAGTAAAGTACATCATTGAATATTGCATTTTTCGAGACAATTTGATATACTACACTTGCTCCAAAGCCGCACTAAGCTATTCCCATGGGAAATAATATTAGTTTTGCAATGATAAGAATAGAATATTTGTGGCAACATTTTGGCAACAAAAAATTGGATAGCGTATGCTTTACCGATAATTCAAATAATATAGATACTCTCTGATAAATTTCATAAACAAAAGTGTTTAAGGTTGATTTACAGGGAGCGAGTGGGAATAAAACGGAACACCGTAAAAACTCAGTATTTATGCGGGTTTGCGGCGGTTCAAGAAGTCTTTTGATAACAATTTGATAACAGCCATACAAGAGCTATTATTCTTGTAATCCAGTGGTTTATGGGTTGTAGAATAACAAAAGGCGGCTTGCACGGCGAAAGAAATCCATATTAGAAAGCCCTTAGCTGTGGGTAATAACCCATAGCTAAGGGCTTTTTGTCGTTCTTATTCGTCTTTTTTGAGCTTATCCTGAAACGCCTCCACCAGTGTATCGCTTAACTCCTGCGAAGGCACTTTCGCCCAAAGCTGCGTGGTATCGTATTTCGGATAGTAGTAACGCCAGCGGTCGTAATCGTCCTTGCTGATTTCACCGGCAGAGAGCTTGTCCGCCTGCTCTTTCCAAGCATGGAGCATTTGCAGTAGTTCGTAAGCCTCTTTGCCCTTGTCCTTGCTGACTTTCAGACAAACTTCTCCGTCTGCTTCGCTGACGGTCAGCCCATAAACATCTTCAAGGGTAAATAAGGTGTGCATAAGACCGATCTGACTATCAATGTTGGGAACATCAAGGGCCTGCGGGGAAACATCAAGTACCTGCGCCAGTGCAGCTGTTAAATCCACCTTTGGTTTGCGGGAGCCGGTTTCATATTGCGCCAAACGCACATCGGCGCTCCTTTCGGGAAAGCCGACAGCTGTACCGAGATATTTTTGCGTCATACCACGCAGAAGTCTAAAAAAATGGATTCTCTCACCAATCGCCATAGTGTTTACACTCCTCGCTTATGTATCTGCACATAGTATAGCAGATATGCTTAGTGAAAGTCAAGCAAAAATAAAGCAAAAAAGTTTAATATTTTCTCGTAAACCGCTTGACAAAAGCAAATATGCTTAGTATAATGAAATAAAAATTAAGCAAATAAGTTTAATATTCGCCGTGCGTCACGGTAATGGCGTATCCGCCCGGGCAAATCGGAAGGCGGCAAGAAAGTATTCCGACACTAAATAAATGAAATTAAAAAACAGAAAGGAAGACGATGTATATGGAAAACAGATTTATCCGTGCCGACGATGTGGCGCAGGAACTCAATGTATCCAAGCCCTATGCCTATAAGCTCATCAGAAAGCTAAACGAGGAACTGAAAGCGAAGGGATTTATTACGATTGCGGGGCGTGTCAACCGCCAGTATTTTTATGAAAGACTCTACGGAGCCGGAAAGGAGAAGGAATAATGCCGGTATTTAAAAACGAGGACAACGGTACTTGGTATGTGATGGCAAGGTATGTGAACTGGAAAGGCGAGCGCAAGCAGAAATGCAAGCGTGGCTTTACCACAAAGAAAGAAGCGCAGGAATGGGAGCGAATGTTCCAGCTACAGAATTCATCTGACCTTGATATGAGTTTTGAGGCTTTCACAGAATTGTATATCAGAGATGTGAAAAACCGTCTGAAGGAAAACACCTGGTTAACAAAGGAGCATATTATCCGCACGAAGATACTTCCCTTTTTTGGCAAGTTGAAAATCAGCGAGATTTCCACAAAAGAAATCATCACTTGGCAAAATGAAATGCTTGCCTATCGTGACGAGAAGAAAAAGCCGTATTCGCAGACCTATCTGAAAACCCTGCACAATCAGCTTTCCGCTAATCAGGATATGGTGGTGCAGGGCAATCCAAGGGTGTATAAGGCTCTGAAGCAGGAACTTGCCGCCGTTCTTATGGAGTTACAGAGAATTGAAGCTGGAAACGGTGTAGACGAAGAACTGCTCAATGTCATTGAACTGATTTCCGTCATTCTCGGCGGATTGAAAGGAGAAGAATAGAATGAATAAGCAAAAAGAAATGACCGCCCGAACATCATCTGTTGGCGCAGATGAAAGGCAGTCACTCAATGTATCTGTTAATAGTATAGTCGCATATCACTTGAAAATCAACAGTTTTGTTTTGAAAGGCGGTGGTATGAATGGCTGAACTGAAAATTATCAGTATGGACGAAGTCCCTGTGGAAGAAGTGGAATGGATGTGGTATCCCTATATTCCATTTGGAAAACTGACCATTATTCACGGTGACGGCGGCGAGGGGAAAACCACTTTAATTCTTCAGTTGGCGGCGCTGTTGTCGAGGGGAGAAAAGCTTCCCTGCGACAGCACCGAGCGAGAGCCGATCAAAGTTATTTATCAGACCGCAGAGGACGGACTGGGAGATACGATCAAACCTCGGCTGCTCGCCGGTAATGCGGATTGCTCGCAAATCAAAGTCATAGATGAGTCGGAAGCAACGCTTACTATGCTTGACGAACGCATTGAAAAAGCAATTGCGGAAACAGGCGCAAGAGCGCTCATCTTAGACCCAGTGCAGGCATATATCGGTGCAAAAGTTGATATGAACCGGGCAAATGAAGTGAGAGCTGTCCTTTCTCAATTAGGGCAAATCGCTGGGCAATATCGGTGCGCCATTATTTTGGTCGGACACTTAAATAAAGCGCAGGGAAACAAGTCCAATTATAGAGGGCTTGGCTCCATCGATTTTCAGGCAACCGCACGGAGCGTTCTGATTGTCGGCAGGTTGAAAGATAACCCGCAGGTCAGAGTGATGGTGCAGGACAAGTCCTCCCTTGCTCCTGAGGGTGAGCCGATTGCTTTTGAGCTGGGCAAGGAAAATGGATTTCGATGGCTCGGTCATTATGATATATCGGTGGACGATCTGTTAAGTGGCATTCCAAAAGAAAAGAAATCTGAACAGGCTGAAAACTTAATACTCGAATATCTTTCCAAGGGCAAATATCCGCAGCAGGCATTGCTGAAAAAGGCACAGGCGGTGGGTATCTCCAAGCGTGTGCTGGACGAGGCGAAGAAAGCGCTGAATATTCAATCGGTTAAGGAAGGTAGTCAGTGGTATTGGCAACTTCCCGGAAAAACAGAATGAGGTTTTTCAAGGTTGCAACATTGCAAAAGCAGGCACACCTGCAACCTTGCAATGTTCCTTTTTCGGGAAGTGATAAAGTTTGGACGGGGTTGAAAGGGTGTCCTTTTCAAAGGACAGCCCTTGCCCCTCGGAGAGCCCACGACATCTTTGCAACCGTCAGGTTGAAAGTGTCATAGTGGGTTACGCACTTTGAAAAAGGTGCGTAACTGCACTGCCCCACAATATCGCAAAACGAAAGGAGTGATACGAATGCCGAAGGGAGATTTCAGCGTCGCCCGTGTGGGAAAACGAACGAGAGAAAGCGTTGGAAAGTTTGAAAGGCACATTGAGCGAAAAAATGAAAGCTATGAAAATATGAATGTTGATCTGTCCCGCACGCTGATGAATGTTCACTTTCAAAGCTGCGGCGAGCTGACCTACAACGAACATCTGGACAGGCTGATTGCCGACGGGACGGTCTCCTTAAAGGGGCTGAAAGCGGACGCAACGGTCTTTAACGAGATGATATTGGATGTGAATACCGATTACTTCGAGAGAAACGGCGGTTATGATTCCGCCTGCCGTTTCTATGAAGAAGCGTTCCATTTTGCAGAGAAGTTATATGGGAAAGACAATATTATTTCCGCAGTTATGCACGCTGACGAACTGAATATCGCTATGACCGAAAAGTACGGAAAGCCGGTTTATCACTATCATCTGCACATTATGGCGCTACCCGTGGTGGATAAAGAGGTGCGCTGGTCGAAGCGCTGTAAAGATCCGGCGCTGGTGGGAACAGTGAAAGAGGTTATTCATCAAGTGAGCCATTCAAAGAAATGGAAATCGGAAAAAGCGCTGGACGAAAATGGAAATCCCATATTGAATAGCAACGGGAAACCTGTCTATCACACCTCGTATAGCATTTTACAGGATAAATTTTACGAATATATGAAGGACGCAGGATTTGAGGGCTTTGACCGTGGCGAGAGAGGGAGTACAGCAGAAAACCTGACTTCGCTGGGGTATAAAATCCAGCAGGACGAAAAAAGGCTGGCGAATATTGAACAGAAGATTGCCGCTGAACAAGTCCGATATAACGACAACCACAAGGTGTTTATGACCTTTGCGGAGATCGACAGCTCCGGCAAAAAGTCTTTTACGGGAAAATACACGGTATCTGCTGAGCACTATGAAAAGCTGACAACGCTGGCAAAGCGCAGTTACTCGGCTGAATCTGAAGCGCAGCGGTTGAGAGAGGAAAACAGAAACCTGTCCCGTCAAATCTGGTCGCTGCAAAGCGAGGTTTCAAAGTCAAGAACTGCGCTGCGGGAGCTGACCGAAAAGTGCAGACCATACCTTGAGGCGTTAAAGATTGCACCACAAAAGGTCAAGGAGTTTATCAGCGGTATTCTTGAAAAATTCAAAAAGCAAGAAAAAAGTATTTATTATGAACCGATTCCAGCTCGTAAGCAACAGTCATTGGAGCGTGAAAAACGCTCTAAAAATAAAGATTACGAAAGGTAGGAAAAGACACAATGGCAAAGACGATTTTTGAAGAAATGGGCGGCACTTATGTACGGCATGGAGATTATGATCTCCCTTGCCTGTCCTTACCCACCGAAAAAGAAAACAAACCTATTGGAGTATGGGGACAGCGGCACCTACGCTATCTCAAACAGCACCGCAAAGTGTTTTACACGAATCTGCTCACAAGCGGCAAGTTGAACAGTTATCTTGCGGATATTGACAAGCAGGCTGAAGATATGTTTCTTCGGCTGGTAAAACAGATGGCAGAGCATGAGGGCGTGACTGAGCAGCTAAAGGCGGAAAATCAGATAGAGTGGGTTGGCAGGATGAATGACATTCGCAGCAGGGCGATAGAGGTTGTGAATACTGAGCTGATTTATGTCTGAGCATCTAAAGAATTGCCCGACGCATTTATATAAGTGTCGGGCAATTTTCACATGAAGATTGAAAAAATCACAATCTTGTGATATTATAAATAAAAGTGAGCATGCTTGGTGCTCTATAGCTCTTTCAGGAGGTGTGGTATGGCTATTAACTATGATAAACTTTTTCATATGATGATCGATAGAAAAATAACCAACATTCAGCTAAAGGATATGGCTGGGGTTAGTGCCAATATTATTACTCGCCTTAAGCGTGATGAGTATATTTCAATAGAAAGTATAGAAAAAATCTGTAAGGCTCTACAATGCGGAGTGGATGATATTTTGGAGTTCGTCGACAAGGAGGGGAAAAATGAAAATCAATGATTATAACGCAACATTAGATGAAAAAATGTCTGAGTTTGACATGTGGGTGACTCCTTCGCTTGGAGAAATAAGAGATACGCCACAATTCAGAATTAATCTTGAGCAGTTGAAAAAAGGATTTGACTACATAGCCGATATTACCGAGAATTTCGCAGATGTTTCACATTGCTCATCATCTGCCTTGGCAGCAAATGTACTGAGGTATTTATCTGGAAAAGATGATGACATTTCCAAAGAAATACTTGATAATATATGCAATGTTCTTTTGCTGGCTACTGGAAAAACTGATAATAACCTAAAGTGCCAGTTCCCGCTTATGCTTAGAAATCAAATTGGAATAAGTACTTATCCTCAAAAATTGAGTGGAGAAAGATGGAGAGATAAAGATATTCCCCGAGCTTTTTCTATGACAGATGTTACCAAAACAATAGTACAACTTGCCGGCAAAGATGATTATAGAATTGTATTTGTCGAAAGCTATTTTCATTTGATTATATCAGATGAAGATTACGCAAAGCAGCTCTGGAGTTTAGGAAATGCTTATGTATCACAAAAAGAATTGGGAAACGCAGATGCTCTTATCAGTTCGATAGCAATCTTTCAGTCTAGAGGATCTATCACTGCTACACAGGGGCATATTCCAGAAACAATATTAAGAAAGTATATGACTGAATGGGGGTTAAGTGCAGGAACAGACTTCAATACACAAGATGTTGAAGTTGGTGAAATTTTGGGTGATTTGCCTGTAGACAATAAACTTAAAAAGAGAAAGTATGATTTTATTGTTCCTTTCCAGTCAAGAAGATCAGGTGCAAAAGTCTTTATACAGAGCCAGTTTTATGCTGGAGATTCTGGAAGTGTATCGCATAAAGTTGTAGATCAAACCGACAGTACTCGAGAAGTAACTTTGCAGAAATACCCAGACGCTGTATTTATAGAGTATCTTGATGGAGCTGGCTATTTTTCCTCTCTGAATGGGGACTTGCGCAAGATGTTGGCGAAACCGACAACAAAGGATTTTATTCAAATCCGCACAGCACCACTTAAATTGCGCAGGGCATTGCAAGGAATTTTGTTTCTTACGCCACTTGAGATTGAGCATGCTGTAATTAGAACATCTGGAAAAGAGGATGAGATTTATCAGCTTTTAAGAGATGAAGGATATACTGATAAAGAAATCAACCGAGCATTTTCGGCTTCCGTAAGCGAGAAAAACATTCTGGTCTACGATGAACACAAGTATGCAATTAGTTCCGACCGAGTAGAAATTGTTCGTAAGTATTGCTTATTGGATATCATTGCAAATTACGGGGCACCTATTTCCGTCGGAAATGAATCAGGATGTCTCTTGGTTGCTGGGTTTGAAACCTCTTGGGGGCTACCTCAAAACGAGGCGATCAGAATAGCACAGGAAGTTTTTCCGGGGCTCAGTAAACTTTGGCATAATGTTCAAGATGCTTTTGATGACATTCAGTGGTTAATTAGTAAAGGGCTTGTTATTACAAAATAGGAGGGGTATTATGACCATATCTAAAAAAATCAAACATGCCCTTGATATTGATGGAGTTGCTATTCTTCCGCCTATGGATGTGTTTGAATCTATTGCAATATTAAAAGAAGCTGATATATGTGTCAATTGTACTATGCTTGACCCCTGGTACAATAAAGGATTTGGTGGAGAGTTGCCTACGAGTGAATATGACGACTTTATCACAAGATTATTAAACCAAACTGGTGAAATAAGCGATTTAATGTATTTGTGGGGGTTTCCTGAAATCATTGGTCCTTATGTTAGATATGCGCCAAGTGGGTTTTACATGGCTGCATGGTTGACATGGTATTACAAGAACTGCCCATCAGTTATTAGAGGATGGAGATCAAGTCAAAATGCCTGTTTACAGTTCATGCGTAAAGGCCATAAATTGCATCCAGAACATTTCTTGAACGATGAGCAGAAAGAAAAATATGAATCTGGAAAAATGCGCTTTGTGCCTGGACCACCAAGCGTAATTGAAGCACCTCTTATTATCGGGTTTGTTGGTAAAAAAGAACGAACTGGTCATCCTTCTCAAAAGCCCGAAGCTGTATTCGATAAACTTCTTTTGATGGCCAATCAAAAAGGAGATATTGTTTTTGATCCTATGGCAGGCTCGGGAACAACTGCAGCTTGTGCCAAGAAGCATGGAATGAAAAGCATTGTCTGTGATATGAACGAAGACTATATTCAAATGATTGAAAAAAGAATGGGCGTTAATAGAATTGTTACTTGATTCGATGTTCGTATCAGAGCTTGGATAGATAACTATAACCAAAGATTATCATTATTAAAATTTGAGAGCGGGGCGGGATATGATATGTCAACAGAAAATTTTACAATAACTATTCAGGGAGATAGCGAAGGATATGTAACCTTTGAATGTCCCTATTGCGACTCGGAATTTAAGCTGCAAGCTGGAGAATATCAGAATGACGATGAACCTTTTGAAGAACTGTTTTGCCCATACTGCGGTCTGGCAAAAGAGAAAAATGAATTTCTGTCATCAGATGTAATTGAGCAGGCACAAGCGATAGCTTATAACCATATGGTGGAGGAATTAAATAAGTCATTCAAGAAAATGCAAAGGTCGGTTAATCGTTCAAAGGGCTTGATAAAAATGGATTTTAAGCCATTGAAAAAGGTTGCAACAAAAGAATTGAAGGATAAGGATACTAGGGAAACAGAGTTTACTTGTTCATGTTGTGGCCGCAGAGTTAAGGTGCTTTATTGTGCTGGAGCAGCAAAGATATTTTGTCCGTATTGTGGGGTGGATATATGAATAGATTAGAATTAAGAAAACTGAGTTTAGAATTTCGCAGGTTATCAAGTAATCTGCTCAATAGCACTGATAACACAGCAGATATAAATCTTTCTCGTTTTCTCAAATTTATAGATGGAAATGAGTTAATATCAGGATTTATTAAAGATAAAATCTCGGGTGTCGATTATGATTTTAAGAAATGCTACGCCATAGGTTGTTCAGGATGGGCGGATTTTAATCCGCCTGAAGATGAAGCGTGTCATATTAAGGCACAGTATGATTATCTTTTGTTCATAAACAGTGAGGATAAGATAAATGTGCGTGGACAGGCAATGCGATATTGTTGGTCGAGTAGAAAAATAAATGATAATATTCAAAGCTTCCTTGATATGGCGTTTAAACCTCTTATAGATTTAATAAATGACTACCTTTCGATGGAAATGATTATTTGTGACGAGGCGGAAAAGACTATGAGCGGAAATACATATATTCAAAATATTGAAACTGTTAATGGTTCGGCAAGCCAACAGAATAGTGGAATGATAAATACTTACAACACTACAAATGATACAAATTCTATGATTACTCTGATTGATAAATTGCTTGCATCACTGCCTGAGATACAGGGAGTTGAATCAGAAGAAATCGAGAATGTGAAAGATGATTTGGAAATGATTCAGGAACAGTTGAAAAGTAATGCGCCGAAAAAGAGCCGTATAGGAAAGGCTCTTGCGGGAATCAAAAAGTTTGTAGGCGATTTTTCTATGAAACTAGCAGTAACACTTGCCACAGGAGCAGTCACGGGAACAGATTGGAATATGTTGCTGCAACAGGTTGAAAATTTCATTAAATAGAAAAGTTTGAGAAATACATTTATAATTTGTAAAGGAACATATTACTATTGTCCGCAGTTACAGAGCGAGTGTTATCAATTCTGATAACAAACTGATAACATTAGCTTATATAGGCAGGATAATATGGATACATCAAATAATCAAAAGCACCACGAATACGACAGAGAATAATTTCTAAACAAAATTGATTAGGTTTTGTCGAGTGGGAATAATATCAAGAGTGGCGTAAACCCGCATAAACACTGGACTTTCGGCTCTCAAATTCCAGATTTGATAGCAAAATGATAGCAAACCATAAAACGACTTTATTCTAAGTGTTCTATCGGTTTGCAGGTACAATTATCTTAATACTATAAAAGGCATTACCGACTTTTTGCAGTCGGTAATGCCTTTTTTGCGTTTATAGTGATTCTTCTGCCATACATTTGATTTCGATTCTACTAGCGTTATCTCTATGAGCTTTACAATAGGTGTCGACAATGTTTTCTATACGCTCCGTGTGCTCGGGAACGAAACAAACAAGGAAGAGATTCAAGCTACGCTTGATCGAATCCTTGGTGAAATTTGATTCGAAATGCTTTAAATATTGTAAAATTGGTAATAGCGCTTAGGGGCATCGCATTCTTGCGGTGCCCTTGTTATATACGATATATTATATTGAAAAATGTCCCCTTTTGTGGGGTTGTGTTGAATTTGCAGATCAAATACTGTATAATGTATGTATTACAACATTTCTAAAACACGCCCAAGTGGTGATTGGTAAAACGCCTACCTTTATGGTGATATTATCACTCTTAAAGTAGGAAGAACGGGTTCGATTCCCGTCTTGGGTCCATAATTATTTGTTAGGAAGAAAATATGAACAGTCGAGCATTTAGAGAATTTAAAACAGGAGTGGGCCAAGCAAACCATTTTCTTATAACAATAATGATCGGTTTGGATGCCGTTGAAGATGGTGCTGAAAAAAGAGAGTCATTCAAAACAACGTGGAATCCGGAAAATAGAACAAATTCCGTTGTTAGGAGTAAAACATATGCTATAAAATCGGCGTTGGCGTGGACTGTTGATAATCTTGATATGTATTTAAGACTTTGCAATCGTGAGCCAAGACTTTATGGCGATGCTGAAAGCGCTGAGATAGCAGATACAGGACATAGTATATACAAAAAATTTCGGTGCGTCATTAACAATCACAAAAAAATTGCATTAGATAAAAGTGCTTACGTGGATTTGCTTATTAGTTGGCGCAATAATACTGTCCATTTTGATGCAGAAAACCAGCTAATGCATGCGTCACTTGATTATTTTAGGAATATACCTGCCGATGATGTGGTTGTAAACAAATATCATTTGGATGTGAATCAAATGTTGGATCGTTTCAAGAGAGGCGAGTGTCCAACTTTCAAAGAAATGGCAACATTAATCAGTATGACGATTCATTTCGTAGAGGAACTTGACGGTATTCTTCTACGTGATATGGATCAGTATCGTTTTCTTGAAATCAGCCTAATTAAACTGCTTAAATCCGAAAGGGAAACGAGCGCTCTTAGTTTTAGAAATACCACACCAGAAAAAAGGAAGAAGAAAATTATACAATTGTTTGTTGCAGCGGGTATTTCTGAAGATTTTTATAACGAAGACGGCGAACGTTTTCTTGATGAAGTTGTTAACCTAAAGCAAGACGAATTTATACGTAAAGTCCAAGAGAAGCGTAAAGAGGAAGAAAAGAAAGCAGAGGAAACAAATGAAGAATGAAATTTCTTTGTTTATGAGGGGGCATAATTGTGTTGAATTCAGTTCAAAGAGCGGCATATGAATTAATACAAGCCGATGCACGGTTTCTTTGTACCTTAACTGTCATTCAAAGGAACGCAAAAAATATCAATAGTAACTATATTATGATGAGTCAACCTTATATTGGTCTGTTTACAGACGGAGCAGAACAATGGTGCCAAAAGCTTGGATTAGGTGCGCCCCAGTTTACTGACACAGAGAAAACATATTACACAGCCTTGCGTCAAAGTCATAAGCTCTATGAAATGTCATATTCAGATTACTTGTCGGCTTTGATGATGAAGTTTAAGGCAAGCGATGATCACTTTTATAAGATCCGTAGCCTTCGTGAAAAGTTATTTGGCTATTACAATGTGGGTACTGATCTGTGTAATGGTCATTTCTGCGGAAACACAATTTTGTGCGCATTGTATACTCCGGTAGATACTTTGAATGGCAAGAAAATCGGTTCTTGGATTAGAGATATTAGCGTGGTGTCGGGAAAACTTGCAGGCCTTTTTGATTGCCAGGACTTCCCGCCATACAACTATGACGATAGTATTTTGGTAAAATACGAGGATTATCATTTTTACAAGTATTGTCCCCTAAAAACCAAAACGGATCTTGGCTTCGTGCTCTTCTCAATTCTGTGCAGTGTCAATTATGCTATTGAGTTTATAGATCAATACTTTGTTGAGGAGATTCCGCAAAAATTCAAGTTTGCATATCTTCAGTATTACTATATTTGTGATTTTATAAAAGAGCTAAATGCCACAAACGGAACAACCTTTTACATCAATGATTCTATGAAAGATAGGAACTTTAGGAATTGCCTTGCGCATTATGGTTTGGGGCAATATCTTTCTGAAAGTGATTTGATCGATGATGATGTATTGAAAGGTTTGACAAACAAAGCATTTAATATGAATTACTCGGATGCAAAAGACAAGCTATACTTTTACCTTACTGAGTTAACAAATCAGATTGAGGCGGAAATCTTTTCTCAAATTATTGAAAACAGATAACTTTTTGTTATAATAGAAATAGTCGCTGACAACACAGTGACAACAAAAATCTTGGTAGTCCGTATTTTACGGATAATCTGAACACTCCCGATAATATGAGTAAAAATACCCATATAAAACTGTTTAAGTTACAGTTTTCGGCAACGAGTGGGAGTAAATCGAAAAAGTCTGCATCCACGGCAACTATGCGGTTTCAAGATTTTCAAAGAGCATATTGTGGTACGCATACCCGTGGAGAGATTCCGGAATTTATCTTTTCTATGTGATTTTGGCGGTAGCGGTTCCGATTGTAATCAAGGATATTTCAAACAAAGTGATTTTGCGTGCAAACAGTCGCAAAAATATGTCCGCCGAGGATAAATGAACGTAAAATCACACGGCTTTGATTTTTCGCTTGATATGAACACACTTGCTCAAGGGCTTCGTAAAACGGAGCCCTTATTGTTTATTTTGCGATACCGCATTTTGCGGACTCCGATAAATTTTTAAATAATGCGGACAGTTTCCTCTTCAATTTCGTCTTAATAAGTGAAACGCGCTTCAATAACTTTTAAGAGGAAATTTGAATTATGGATAAAATTGTTTTAATTCAGTTCGCCGACGGAGTTGTGCGGATAATAGCGTTACTTTGCATGTCGTTTGGGTGTGTAATCGCAAGTAAAAACAAATTGAAATAATACGGACGGGTTTAAATCCGTCTTAATAGACAAAGTGTGTTTCAAAGCTTTTAAAGGGGAATGTTTATGCTTAGAAAAACCATAAAAAACATAGCGCTTCTTGATTTGCAAAATTTTACTGCCGAGGCGTTAAGGGAAATCAAGAAAATCGAGAGCTGTGCGATGCTTCTTGTTCCGAAAAATGCGAGTGATGAATGGAAAAATGCCTATGCCAAGATAACAATCCGAAATGTTGCAAGCATTATAGAGGTCAGCTACAGCAAATACAGCGTTTTAAACGGAATGGTTATATTAAACGATAAAAATGTTTCCGATGATTGCCTCTATATTGTCAACGGCATTATTATTCTTGAGACCGTTGAAAAAATTCCGGATTTGTGCGTGAACGGGCTTCTGCTTAAAAGAAAAAAATCACGCTATGAGATGACGCGAATGAACGGCAGAAGTGTTGAGGTTGAGGATAACGTCGTAATAAAGCCTTACCCTAACACCATCGAAATCGACGGCGATACGGTGAGGAGCTTCGATTACAATACATTGGTGGCCGCAGGCAACAATGTCGATATTGACAATGACGTGACCGAGCAAATGCTCTCCGATAAAAAGATAACATTTGCGGCAGGCAACGAGGTAAAATGCGGCAAAAGTATTTTGGGATATGTTAAAGTTAATTCAACCGTAGGCAACAAAATCACGGAAAAAAATGAATAACATTGAACTGTTTAACCAAATTTATGAAAAGTATTATAAAAGCATAGTTTCGTATTTTTCAAGGCGATTTGACAACGACGAGGCAGAGGATTTGGCTCAAATCACCTTTATGAAGCTGTGGGGTTATCTGCCGACGCTCGGTTACATCAAAAAAGAAAAGTCTTTGATTTTTAAAATCGCAAAGAATGTGCTTGCCGACAGACTTCGTAAAAATAATTTTGCCGACTCGCTTGATGAGCTTGAAAGCATTAAATGTCTTGAGGTGTTTGATGATATCACATCTGTTGAAATTCAGCAGATACTTTTGAAAATGAGCGAGATCGACCGAGAAATAGTTACTCTTAAAAGCTACGGCTGGTCGAGCAGAGAGATCGGCAAGATAAAAAATATGCCGTCGTCAACGGTCAGAAACAGGCTGGCTGCGCTTAAAAAGCAAATTGAAAAGGAACTCGGCGAGCCTTGCGGACGTCGAAAGCACCATAATACATATAAGACCTAAGAGCTGTCGGGCTATGTGTCCGACGGCTCTTTTGTACAGAGATGTTTATTGATATTTATTATTTTTTTTGATATTATATTTTTAAAACATAAATGTGTAAATCGGTACGTCGAAAACAAACGGGTATTAACAAAATTGAAAAACAGTGTGAAAAAGGGGAGGTAGCTATGCAGCAAAAAACAGTCAGCAAATACACAAAAGAACAGACATGCGAATTTGCAAAGGAAGTGCTTTTCAGACATTACGGGAGTCGAGCAACGCAGATTAAATACATAGGCGGCGGCTCCTTCGGATATGTTTACAAGGCCGAATTGCCCGTGATGCCGTACACTCTTACGGTAAAGGCCTGCCGCGTCGCCGGTATGCAGCATAATGAGAGCGCCGCGCTGAAAAAGCTTGCCGAAAGCTCGCTGGTTCATATTCCCAAGGTCTATTTTACCTTTGACGCAACCGACGAAATCCCCATGGATTTTATAATTGAGGAATTTGTGAACGGAACAGACTGCTTCACCGACTTTTCAAAATTGTTTTTAAGCAAAAAAAGAAAAGCGAAATTTGCAGATGCAATAGCGGATTGTCTTGCAAATTGGCACAGCGTTACCTGCAACAAATTCGGCAGTCTCGATTTCCCAAAGTACGATAATTGGCTTGATTTTTACCGACCGTTTGCGCAGGATATTTTACAGACCGCCGCAGAGCTTAACAGAAAAAAACGGCTGAAGGACAGCACGCTTAATGTTATGCAAACAGCGTGGAAAAATTTTGATTACATTTTCAGCGAGCCCGTAAAAGAGGCGTCTCTTATCCACGGCGATTTGAATGTTATGAATGTAATGTCCGATAAAAGACTTAATATCACCGCGATAATCGACCCTCTTGAGTGCAAGTGGGCTGACAAAGAATTTGATTTGTTCCAGCTGAGAAACCTGACCGGGGAGTGCTTCGGGCTTTACAAAGCATATAAAAGGAAATATCCCGTTTCGGAAAAGTGTGATTTGAAGTGTGCGTTTTATGCGGTTTATCACGAGGTGTATTGTCTTATTTCAACCGGAACAAACACCGAAATCATACTTGCAGCGGCAGTCAAGAGACTGAAGAGGGAGCTTAAAAAAGCGGGGATTACATCTTGAAAATCCGACTCAAACGGTGATGCAATCAAACCTGAATGTGCCGAAAACGAGCACATAGTTAAAAACCATCTAAACAGCTTATGCTATAATTTGCAATCGGAGGATGACATTGAATATTAAAGCCACGGATTTCTGCGACGTCTCAAATTCTGCCGGAGGCGTTATAAAAGCGATAAATGAATTACAGAGCGGAGACACACTTATTTTCCCGAAGAATGAGTATCATTTTTACAAGGAATATTGTGTTCACAAGGTTTGCCATATGACAAATACGGACTCCTTTAAGGCACCCGACAAGTATTTTGCGGTGCTTATCGAGAATAAGGAGAATATTACCGTGGACGGCTGCGGTTCAACCCTTGTGATTCACGGCGATATGTGTGCGTTTTCTCTGCGCGGCTGTAAAAATGTAAGGCTTGTAAATTTCACCGTAAGATATGCCTCCCCGACGAATTTTGAAATGGAGGTCGTAGAGCGTTCGCTCAATAAAATTACATATAAAATCCCGACGGGAAGCGCCTTTGAGGTTAAAAATAACAAGCTTACGTTCTTCGAAAAAAGTCCGTTCAGCGGAGAGAATTACTATACCTATACAGCCAACGGCGAGTGCTACTGCAACGTAATTCACAGAGGCGACGAGGTTTTCAGAACGTCGCGCTCACCTACGAAAACCGCCTTAAAAATCAAAAAAACGGGGGCTCATACCGTCGAATGCAGATATTTTGTGTCGCCTAAATTCAAGGTCGGAGACGTCGTTGCGATGTCACGAAATAAGCTGCGCGACAACTGCGGATTGTTTCTCGAGAGCTGCTCCGATATCTTCTGCGAGAGGATAACCGTCAACTATATGCACGGCTTCGGGTGGCTGTCCCAGATGTGTGAAAACCTGAGCTTTGACAAGCTGACATTTAAGCCGGCGAGCGGTTACAGAGTTTCTTCGTTTGCCGATTTGATTCACGTATGCGGCTGCAAGGGCTATGTGAAAATAACCGACTCGCATTTTGAACACCCGCACGATGACGCAATCAATGTGCACGGCGCATTTTTAAGGTTTAGAAAGGCTTGCGACGAGCGAACCGCCGAGCTTGAATTTGTACATCATCAGCAGGGAGGTTACAAGGCGTTTTACCCCGGCGATAAAGTGAAAATATACAGCAGAACCGATTTGTCGGAGCTTGACGGCGTTTATACCGTAGACAGCACGGACGACAACATTGATAAAAAGACGGTCATTGTGAAATTCAAAGAAAAGCTGCCGCCGATGAAGCCGGAAATGTATGTCTTTGAGAACATCACGTATAACCCGAATCTCACCGTGAGCGGATGTACATTTAATGCGATTCCGACGCGAGGCATTCTCTGTACTACCGATAAGGAGTCGGAGATTTTCGGTAACACGTTCAGGAACGTCGGTATGCCCGATATTTACATCTCGTGTGATTGCAGGGATTGGTACGAGAGCGGCCCGTGCAGGAATATGAAAATTCACGACAACACGTTTTCTAAAAAAGACCCGATTAAGTTTGAGCCTATTTGTCTTTTGAAGCCCGTCAAGGATGTCCACAGAAATGTTCAGATATATGACAACATTATAGCCGAATGAGCATCGGCTCCGTTTGCAGACACGGCAAAGGCACGTTAGTTATTTTTTAACTAACGTGCCTTTTTTACATTAAGATATAATTTTACGTGGCCGGATTATTCGGCGGATACGGCGCCTTTAAACCTGCGCGACGGGTGATAGGCGAGCAGAGCTATAAATATCAGTACCGCCGTAAGCGACAGGCTTATCGGGTACGCATACATAATGGTTTTGAAGGTAGGTGACGACGGGAAAACGACGTATATCCAAAATACTCTTGTGCCGCAAACGCCTATTGTTGTGAGAATAGCCGGTACCAAGGATATGCCGAAGCCGCGAAGATACCCCGACATAATTTCGTAAAGCATTGAAAACGTGTATGCCGAGAAAATCAGTAAAAGTCTGGTGTAGCCGAGCTCTATTACCTGTGGGTCGCTTGTGAATATCGAGAGCAGGAATCGTCCCGAGAAAAGAACAAGTCCTATTGTGACGGCTGTTGCGATTGTGTCCTCCGCAATCGACAGAAGCAGGGTTTTCTTGCAGCGGTCGAGCTTGCCGGCGCCGTAGTTTTGACCCACAAAGGTCGTGCACGCCTGACTGAACGAGTTAAAGACATCGTAAGCTATTACCTCTATATTAAATGCCGCGCTTGACGCCGCTATAACTATTGTTCCGAGGCTGTTGATAGCCGCCTGAATTATTATGTTTGAAATGGCAAAAACAGCACTCTGTATGCCTGCCGGCAGACCGATTTCCAAAATCTGACCGAGTACTCTTTTGTCTATGCGCAGCTCCCTGAGCGACAGCTTTATGTACTTGTCGGACTTCATTAAAACAATAAACAGCACAATCGAGCTGATTGCGTTGGATATAACGGTGGCAATGGCAACTCCGTTTACGGTCATTTTAAGAACTATTACAAAGAATAAATTCAAAAGTACGTTGAGGCAGCCGGAGAGCGCAAGCACTATAAGCGGCGTTTTTGTATCGCCTACGCTTCTGAAAACGGCCGACAGGAAGTTGTACAACAGTATTACGGGCAAGCCGAGCAGATATATGCGAAGATACAGAACGGCATACGGCAGTACATCCTCCGGAATGCTCATAACCGATAAAATTTGCACGGCAAAAATTTCACAGGGTATCATTACAAGAAAACCGCCGATTATTGCGGTGAGCACCGAGGTGTGAACCGCACGCTGTACGGTTTCTCTGTCGTCCCTGCCTATTGCGTTTGCTATTATTACATTTGTACCGAGGGCTATACCTATAAACAGGTTGAGTATCAGCCCGATTACCGGGCTGTTCGCTCCGACGGCGGCAACCGAGGCTGTTTTGGCTGCGCCCGTGAAGTTTCCGACTACGGCTAGATCCGAGGCGTTGAAAAGCTGCTCAAGTATTGCTGTTGCGGCCACGGGCAGCGCAAATCTCGGAAGCTTGTTCCATATAGGGCCGTTTATCATATCCATTTTGTTACTGTTTTTTAACTTCGTCTTTTTCGGCATAATTATCCTTTTTGCATTTACGTATTTTTTATTTCGGTATTGTTTTTTTAGCTGTGTCGCCTTGTAGGACGCAAAACAATTATATCACCAAAAAAATTAACATCAATATACAGATATGATAAATTTGAGCACCGACCCGTGCAAAGTAGTGTAAAAACCGCAAAGCACCGCTGCATTATGCGTTGAAGTAACCGAACTTACTCTTGGTCGGTTAAACCTATAAAATAATCGGCAGAAACATTATAAAATTGACAGAGCTTGATTAAATCCTCGATTTTCAATTCCGCTCTTCCGGTTTCGATATGGTTGTAGCCCTGTTGGGATTTGTTGATGATTTCACCTACTTGCTTTTGTGTTAAATCTCTGTCTTCCCTGATGTTTCTCATCCTTGTTCTGTAATCCATTTCCACAAAACCTCCATTGTAATTTGTGAAAATGTTAGCATACTCAAAAGCTGAGTATTGACATATACTCAATAATTGAGTATTATCATAAATGAAGTATTTTATTATTGAGAAGGAGTTGTAAATAAATGGAAAAACAGAAAACGTCATCAAAACGTAAAGCGGCAATCAAAGTGATTGTGGCGGTATTGCTGATAGCTATAATGACCGGCATATCGTTCGCAGTTGCAAATTTTGTGCACAACAGAAAAAGCGTGCAGGCATCAAGCGTTAAAAACGGCTTGTCCGCATACGAGCTTGCGGTGCAGCAGGGATATGCGGGAAGCCTTGATGATTGGCTTGTTTCTCTCCAGGGTAAATCGGCATATCAGATTGCCGTCGATAACGGATATTCGGGCAGTGAAAAGGATTGGAGCAAAACCCTTACTGCAATGTCGAAAAAAGACAAATCCGATATCAGCTCCGCAGCATTTTCGGAAAAAGGCGACCTTGTAATTACGCTTTCCGACGGAACAAAAATCAATGTCGGTAAGGCGGTCGGCGCAAGCGGAAAAGACGGCAAGGACGGTAAGGACGGCATAGGAATAAAATCGGCAAAAATCAATGATAAGGGCGAGCTTGTCATTTCCTATTCCGACGGCAACAGCGTAAATCTTGACAAGGTTGTCGGCGAAACAGTAAACAACGGAGTCGGTATTGCTTCTTCGATTATAAATGAAAAAGGCGAACTGGTGTTGACTTATACAAACGGCGAAACTGCCAACCTCGGCGGAGTAGTCGGCGCTGACGGAAAAG
>UMBO01004225.1_pt1 | contig 34687 bp, 36 predicted proteins | sample 1964021 | NCBI WGS metagenome assembly UMBO01 (sample SAMEA4835947, study PRJEB28245) | human gut metagenome | biome: gut microbiome; material: fecal sample | place: Denmark | collected 2008 | reverse complement strand
AATGGAAGATTTAGCAAAACTTCCTAATTTAGCACCAAATGAGCCGTTAATAATAATAGAGTTTAAGAATGCGATTAAGAATAGAGATATAATCGCTTTTTTAAGTGGTTATAAAGAGAAAGGAAATGATAAATAATATGAAAAAATTTGATGTTGATGTTGATATAAATGGAAGAATTACTTTTGAAGTAGAGGCTAGAAATAAGAATGAGGCAAAAGCAAAAGTTGATGAATTATTACAAAATACTGCCTTAAAAGAGGCGTTAGAAAAATATCAAAACAATGTAAGTCTGGAAATGAAAGTAAGAGCAGACAGAAGTTTAGAAAGGTAGGAAATTATATGACATATTCAAAAAGAGTACCACCAATAAAAATTAAGGTGGATATAAGAGGTTATAACTTTTTAGTTGAGATATTATCAATACACGCTGAAAGAAATGATGAAAGGTTATCAAAAAAATCTGGGAAATTAAAAGATAAATTATTAAGGTATGCAGTACCTTTTGAAACGGAAGATAAAGAAACTTTAATAGATATAAGATTTTATCCTAACGAGGCAGAAGATTTAATTGAAATATTATTTAATAGTATAGATGAGTTTGAAGTAAGTGCAAATTATTTTGAAGTATTGTTAAAAGTAAGAGAATCAATACACAAAGAAAAAAGTGAAGAATAATAAGTAATAATACAAGAATGGAGGTGAATTATGTGGCAGGAAAATTAAGACTTATAACTGATTTGTATGGGCAAACTTTAACAGAGATTAGTAGAAATCCTAATGAATGGATGTCATTTTTAGAGTGTGCTGCAATGAACTACAAATATCCTTTTAATGATCAAGTTTTAATCTATGCACAAAAGCCAACTGCTGTTGCTTGTGCTGAAATAACTACTTGGAATGAAAGAGTTGGAAGATGGGTTAATAAAGGGGCAAAAGGTATTGCACTTATATCTTATGAAAATGGCGATTCAAGTTTAAAACACGTTTTTGATGTTGCTGATACAAGTAGTAAATTAGGTAAAAGTTTTAGGTTATGGTCAGTCACTAAACCTTATGAACAAGATATTATTGAATCTTTGGAAAATAAGTATGGCGAATTAGAAAATAAGGAAACATTAGCACAAGCAATTATATCAGTTTCTAAAATATTAGCAGAAGATAATTTGTCAGATTATCTATCTGATTTAATGTTTTATCGTGAAAATAGTTTATTAGAAGAATTAGACGAATTAAATGTTGAAGTGTTAATGAAAAATGTTTTATCTAATAGTATTGCTTTTTCTATGATGAAAAGATGTGGACTTAATCCAAATAATTATTTTGATGAAAGTGATTTTAAAGATCTTAGAAACTTTAATAGTTATGATACTATGACGAGGTTGGGACTTGCGACAAGTGAAATATCTGAAATGGGATTAAGGGAAATTTATAGTACAATTAAAAATCTACGAATTATAGAAATAAATAAAATTCGCACATTTGAAAGAGAACAACAAAAAGAATATGATATAGGTGAAAGCAAGAATATTGCAGAAAGGAGTGGTAATTATGAAGATAACTTACACAAGACAGGGGGATTACGAACTACCAGACCTAATGTTGCCGAGTCAAGAGAAACAAGTTCAAGCGAAAGGGAAATACGCAATAATGAGATTGAACTATCTGAAACAAGAGAAGAAACCTTTATACACGACCTTATTGATGAAAGACTTATTGACAGAACATTTGATAGAGATACAACAACAAGCAGAGATGAGAGTGAAAGAGATAGTTTCTCAAATGAAAATCAAAGAGAACATCACGGAGGAATTGAAAGCAACAGACCAAATGAAATGGGTTGGGTTGATGAACAATTTACAGACGACAGCAGAGGAGATAGTAGCGAACGAATTGATTTACGCTTAAATGTTTATGACAAAAATAGCAACAAACATCCTTATGTGGTAGTTGATGAAAAGGTTAATCAAATATTAAGTACAACACCACATTTAAAAGTATCTAATAAAGATATTATAAATTATTTTGAAATTGAAAAAGATATTAGTAAAAGAGCAGAGTTCATTAAAAATGCTTTTAATTCTGATTATACAGGAATTATTGTTAACGATAATATGTATGGTTATAAGGCATTTGATAATGGACTTTTATTATGGAAAGGAAACTATTTATCAAGAGATACAGAGTCTTTTATAAGTTGGGAAGATTTAACATATCATTATGATTCAATGATACTACTTCATCAACTAAATACAAAAATAGATCCTTTACCATCAGTTAGTCAGCAATTAACTTTAATAAATGAGAATGAGAAAAGGGAACAAAATGTTGATTTAGTATTCTCACAAGAGTTTATTGATAAATATTTACAAGAAAAACATACTGAAACAAAGTATAGAATATATGAGCAATTTCAAAAGAGTTTATCTAGTCAAGATAATGCAGAGTATTTAAAAAACTTATATGGACTTGGTGGTGCAACCTACACAGTAAAAGGCTCTGGTATAGGTTATGAAAGTAGTTCAAAAGGACTTTTATTATATAGAGGTTACTTTGAAAATAGAGCAGAGAAACTTTTAAAGTGGAACTATCTAGCAGAAAGAATAAGTTTTTTAATTAAAGAAGATAGATTTTTAAATCCAAAGGAATTAGCAGGATATGAAACTTGGTTAGAAAAACAAGAACACGAAAGAGAGTTTGTTGCAAAAGAAAAAGAGTTAGCAACTCAAATAGAATTAGAAAAAAATGAAGTAGAAGAAAAAGTATTAGAATATCAATATCATTTAGGTGATAAAGTTTATATTGGTGCTGCTGAATATGAAATATTATCATTTGATGATGAGTTAGTTAGATTATATGATTATCAATGGCCATTATTTAATAAAGAAATGTCAAGAGAAGAATTTGATAGAAAAGTAAAGGAAAATCCTTGTAATGACCATTTATTAAGAGAAACTAGCCCAACAAGCCAGACAACTAGCCTAGAAAGCCAGACAACTGACCTAGAAAGCGAGTTAGATAATAAGACACCTAACGAAACAATTTCTAATGAAGAAGATAATATTGTAGGAACAGAGTTTGAGTGGAATGATAGAAAATATAGAATTGAAAAAGTAGATAGCGAAGATGTTGAGTTAAAGGATATAACTTTTGTAAATTCAGTTGGAATACCTATTTTTAGAGTAGAAAAACTAGATAAAATTAAATCTTTACTTGCTGAAAAAGAAGAAAAAGAATTTATACCTAGTTTTGAAAAGAAAAAGAAAAGTAGAGTTGAAACTTTTGATATTCATCCGGAAATAAAAAATGCAGATCGTAGTCAATTTAGAATTATAAATGATAATCTAGGAATTGGAAGTCCACGAGAAAAATTCAATCGTAATGTTGAGGCAATTAAAGTATTAAAGAAATGTGAGGAAGAAAATAGATTTGCAACACCAGAAGAACAACAGGTGTTATCTCAATATGTTGGATGGGGTGGACTACCACAAGCATTTGATAATCAAGATAGTTCTTGGAGTAATGAATATTATATTTTGAAAAACTTACTTGATGAAACTGAATATTCACAAGCAAGAGAATCAACATTGACAGCATTTTATACACCACCGGTTGTTATTCGTTCTATGTATAAAGCATTAGAAAATATGGGATTAAAAACCGGTAATATATTAGAGCCTAGTTGTGGTACAGGAAACTTCGTTGGTATGCTACCAGACTCATTAGCAGATTGTAAGTTATATGGTGTGGAATTAGATTCTATTAGTGGTAGAATTGCTAGACAACTATATCAAAAATCTTCTATTGCAGTACAAGGTTATGAAGATACAAACTTGCCTAATAGTTTTTTTGATGTTGCAGTTGGAAATGTTCCTTTTGGTGATTTTAAAGTAATAGATAAAAAATATGATAAGAATAATTTTTTAATTCACGATTATTTTTTTGCTAAAACACTTGATAAGATTAGACCGGGTGGAGTTGTTGCATTTATTACAAGCAAAGGAACATTAGATAAAGAAAATCCAACTGTTAGAAGATATTTAGCACAAAGAGCAGATTTATTAGGTGCAATAAGACTACCTAATAATATCTTTAAAGTAAATGCGGGAACAGAAGTCACATCCGATATTATATTCTTACAAAAAAGAGATTCAATAACTGATATTGAGCCAGATTGGGTATATCTTGATACAGATGAAAATGGTATTAAGATGAATAAATATTTTGTAGATAATCCAGATATGATAATGGGTAATATGGAAATGATTTCTACAAGATTTGGTTATGACTCTGCTTGTATAGCAAATGAAGAACAAGATTTAGAAAGTATGTTAAATGAGGCTATAACTAATATACACGCAGAAGTTCAAGAATATGAAATAGATGATATAGGTGAGGCAGAAGATTTATCTATTCCTGCTGATTTTGAAGTTAAAAACTTTTCATACACAGTTGTTGATGATAAAGTTTATTTTAGAGAAAATAGCCGAATGTATCCACAAGAATTAGCATTAACTACTGAAAGTAGAGTTAAAGGTTTAATAGAAATTAGGGACTGTGTTAGAACTCTTATAGAGTATCAAACAGAGGACTTTCCAGATGAAGATATAAAACATCAACAAGCGAAGTTAAATCGCTTATATGACGCTTTTACAAAGAAATATGGACTAATAAATAGCAGAGGAAACAACTCTGCTTTTTCTAATGATTCTAGTTATTATTTATTATGCTCATTAGAGATATTAGATGAAAATGGAAATCTTGCAAGAAAAGCAGATATGTTTACTAAAAGAACTATAAGACCTAAAACACAAATACAAAGTGTTGATACTGCTAATGACGCACTTGTTGTTTCACTATCTGAAAAAGCAAGAGTAGATATTGAATATATGAAAAGTTTATGTGGACTTGATATGGATATAATGCTTAAAGATTTAGAGGGTGAAATATTTAATGTTCCAGAATATGGTGAGCCAAATCATTGGGTGACTGCTGATGAATATCTATCTGGAAATGTTAGAGAAAAATTAAAAGTAGCAGAAAAGTTTGCAGAAACTGATGATAGATATTTAATAAATGTTAAATATTTAAAAGAAGTTATACCAAAGGATTTGAGTGCTAGTGAAATAAGTGTAAGACTTGGATCTACTTGGATACCACCAGAAGATATAAAAGAATTTATAGATTATTTATTAAATCCATCTTGGATGAATAGTAGAAATATCAAAGTTCATTATATGAAAAGCACTTCTCAATGGAATATTGAAGGGAAGAATTATGATAAATATAATGTTAAATCTTATAACACTTATGGAACAAGTAGAGCAAATGCTTATAAGATAATTGAAGATACACTAAATCTAAAAGATGTAAGAATATTTGATTATTATGAAGATGAAAATGGAAAACGAGTTGCAGAATTAAATAAAAAAGAAACTGCAATAGCACAAGCAAAACAAGAACAAATTAAACTTGCTTTTGATGAGTGGATATGGAAAGACCCAGAAAGACGAGAAAGATTAACAAAGAAATATAACGAAGAATTTAACTCTATTCGTCCACGAGAATATGACGGTTCTCATATAACTTTTGATGGAATAAATCCAGAAATAAAGTTGAGAACACATCAAGTTAATGCTATTGCTAGAATTCTTTATGGTGGTAATACTTTATTAGCACACGAAGTTGGTGCAGGTAAAACTTTTGAAATGGTTGCAGCAGCAATGGAATCAAAAAGATTAGGATTATGTACGAAATCATTATTTGTTGTACCTAATCATATCGTAGAACAGTTTGGTCAAGAGTTTTTACAACTATATCCTAGTGCTAATATTTTAGTCACTACAAAGAAAGATTTTGAAACTGCAAACCGTAAAAAGTTTTGTTCTCGTATAGCAACAGGTGAGTATGACGCCGTAATAATATCACATTCTCAATTTGAGAAAATACCAATGTCTGCTGAAAGACAACGTGCTTTAATTCAAAAAGAAATTGATGAAATAACATTTGGTATTCAAGATTTAAAAAACAATAATGGCGAAAGATTTTCTATAAAACAATTAGAAAAAACTAAAAAAAGTTTAGAGGCTAAACTTGCAAAGTTAAATGATACTAGCCGAAAAGATGATGTAATAACATTTGAAGAACTTGGTGTAGATAGAATTTTTGTTGATGAGGCTCATTATTATAAGAACTTATTTTTATATACAAAGATGAGAAATGTTGGTGGTATTGCACAGACAGAGGCACAAAAAAGTTCTGATTTATATATGAAATGTCGCTATCTTGATGAGATAACAGGAGGAAAAGGAGTTATATTTGCTACCGGAACACCTATATCTAATTCAATGGTAGAACTTTATACAATGCAAAGATATCTTCAATATAACGAATTAGAAAAAAGAAACTTACAACATTTTGACGCTTGGGCTTCAACATTTGGGGAAACAACAACAGCAATAGAATTAAGTCCAGAGGGAACAGGTTATAGAGCAAAAACAAGATTTGCAAAATTCTTTAATCTTCCAGAATTGATGGCAATGTTTAAAGAAGTTGCAGACATTCAAATTGCTGATATGTTAAAACTACCTGTACCAAAAGCGAACTATCATAATATGGTTATTGAGCCAAGTGAAATTCAAAAAGAGTTAGTAAAAGAGTTAGCAGATAGAGCAGAACGAGTAAGAAATAAGATGGTAGATTCAACAGTAGATAATATGTTGAAGATTACAAATGATGGTAGAAAATTAGCACTAGATCAAAGACTATCTAATGAAATGTTAGAAGATTTTGAGAAAAGTAAAGTTGCAACTTGTGCTAATAATATTCACGAAATATGGGAAAAAACAACTGAAAACAAATCAGCACAATTAGTATTTTGTGACTTATCTACACCTCATAATGATGGTAAATTCAATATATATGATGACTTAAAAACAAAGTTAATTGATAAAGGAATACCGGAAGATGAGATAGCATTTATCCACGACGCTAATACAGATATAAGAAAGCAAGAGTTATTTAATAAAGTTAGAAAAGGACAGGTAAGAGTTTTAATGGGTAGTACACAGAAAATGGGTGCAGGAACAAACTGTCAAGATAGACTAATTGCATTACACGATTTAGACTGTCCGTGGCGACCTAGTGACTTAACTCAAAGAAGTGGAAGAATCATAAGACAGGGAAATAAAAATGAAGAAGTTGATATTTATAGATATGTCACAGAGGGAACTTTTGACGCATATCTTTATCAGTTAGTAGAAAATAAACAACGATTTATTTCTCAAATTATGACTTCAAAAACGCCTGTAAGATTTGCAGAAGATATTGATGAAACTGCATTATCTTATGCAGAAATTAAAGCACTTGCAGCAGGAAATCCTTTGATAATTGAAAAGACAGAACTTGATACACAAGTTGCAAAATTAAAATTATTAAAGCAAACTCATTTAAGTCAGATATATGCAATGGAAGATAAAGTTATAAAGTTTTATCCTAATGAAATAAAAAGATTAGAAAAAAGAATAGAAGATATTAGTGAAGATGTAAAACACCTTACTGAAAATACAAAGCCAATAGATGGTTTTCAAGGTATGAATATTAAAGAAAAAGAATATACTGACAAATCGGAGGCGGGACAAATGATAATTGATATTTGTAAGTCAATGACTAATTCAGACCCAATAGAAATTGGTGAATATAGAGGATTTAAAATGATATTAACATTTGATTCTTTTGATAGAAAATTTCATTTGGGTATGAAAAATATATTATCTTATGATGTAGAATTAGGTGCTGATGTTCACGGAAATATTACTCGTATTGATAATGTTTTAAATGGTATTGAAAATAAAATTGAAAATACTCAAAACAATTTAGATGATACTAAAAAACAATTTGAAAATGCTAAACAAGAAATTACTAGACCATTCCCACAAGAAGAAGAACTCAAAACTAAATCAAAAAGATTAGATGAATTAAATATAGCCCTTAACTTAAATGAGAAAGATAAAGAAATAATTGCAGATGGGAATGATGATGTTGCTGATGATTATAGCAAAAATAAAGATAGAGAAAGATAAAAATAAAGCGATTATGGTAGATAAATACTTTAATCGCTTTTAATAATTTTAAAGGAGGAAAGTTTATGAATGAAATGGATATAAGACAAAATCTTTATAACAAATTAGAAAAAGAATTTAAAGATTTTATTGAAAAAATGAAAACAAATGAGCCAGAAGTAATAGTAAATAGTGCTTATCAAATTGCTATAAAAGAAGAACTTGTTGGAATGTTTTATCCGCAAGAAGATAAATACGATATAGAAGAAATTATAGCATTAAATAAACTACCAGATCCACTTGAAGAATTATATCAAGGTTGGATGGACTGTGATGCAGGTATTTGTTCTGTGCTAGAAGATAGCGTTTCACTAACGCTTGAAGATGTTTTAGACCAACAAAAAGAGAAGAAAAAAGATAGAGAAAGGTAGGTAATATTATGGCGTATTATCCACCAGATGTTATTCAGAAAGTAAAAGAAATAGACTTATACACATACTTAAAAAACTATGAGCCAGATGAATTAGTACCTTTTAGCAGAGGAACATATATGACTAGAACACACGATAGTTTAAAAATAAGTAATGGTATGTGGTATTGGTTTTCACAAGGAGTTGGAGGCAAAACTGCATTAGAATATTTAATAAGAGTTAGAGATTATTCCTTTATTGAGGCAGTAGAAATCATATTAGGAAAATCTAAAATAAGTCCACCAATACAATACAAACAAAAAGAAAAAGTGCAAAATGTTAGGCTATTATTGCCTAAAAAAGCAAGTGATAATGAGCAGGTAATTAGGTATTTAGTTGGTAGAGGAATTGATAAAGATATTATACAAGAGTGTATAGATAATGACTTAATATATCAACAATATCAAAATAATAATGTTGTATTTGTTGGTTATGATAAGTTTAAAACACCAAGATATGCAGGAGTAAGAGCAACTAATTCTAGTAGGTATATGCAAGACGCTTATGGAAGTCATAAAGCGTTTTCGTTTAAGTTAGATTCATTAGATAAAAACGATTCAGTACACTTATTTGAAAGTGCTATTGACCTTTTATCTTATGCAACTTTATTAAAGTTAGATAATAAAGAGTGGTATAATGAGAATCTTTTATCATTAGCAGGAGTGTATCAACCGGCTAAAAAAATTGATGAAAGTAAGATACCATTAGCATTAAATTATTATCTAAATCAAAATCAAAATATTAAAAAAATTGTTCTGCATTTTGATAATGATAGTGCAGGAAGAATTGCTACTATGGCATTAAAAACAATACTACCTAAACAATATGAAGTCGTTGATGATCCACCAAAAGTTGGTAAAGATTTCAACGATTTTTTATGTGACAGAGTAGGAATAAATTATAAAAAAAGATATGGAAAGGAAAGATAAAATTATGAAAAAAGATTATTTAATTGTTGCAGATATATTAAAAAATAGAAGATTAGAGGAGGGATTAACATTAAGAGAACTAGAAGAATATTCAGATGTTAGTCGTTCTGAAATTTCAACAATAGAAAGAGGCGAAAGAGAAAATATAAATATGAGAAGTTTAATAAAACTTTGTAAATGTTTAGAAATAGACTTTGTAAAATTACTAGAAGTTGCAGGATATTTTGATGAAAATTATGAAAAAACTTATGAAGTTAATGTGAAAAAAATTACTGAAAAAGTATTCAAAGTTAAAGCAAAAAATGAAAATCAAGCATTAGAAGTTATTACAAATTATGTATTTAATAATAATATTTTAGATACAAAAGATGATGATGTAATAGATTTTTCAGTACAAGAAATCAATGAAGAATTAGATGATAATAGTGAAGAAATGGATGAAGAATATGACGAAGAAGATGATGAAGAAGACTATGAATGTGATGAAAATCGTGATTGTAAAAACTGTGAATATTATTGTCATATCTGTCAGGAATGCACTTATGGGGAGTAGAACTATTGTCTAGCCAGCACTGAATTTATACTCCCATATAAATTCGCTTGTGGGGAACTCCCCAATCCCCTTAAAAATATGACAATAAAAAAATAAAATAGAAAGGATTTGATATTATGAGTGAATTATTATTTTTTATATTAGGTTTAATTATAGGTGGTTTAGTAATGACAACGCTTATGTGTTGCTTACAAATCAATAGAATAAATGAGTATGAAAGATTACTTATTATGAGAGATAAAGATAATGATGATTATGATGATGAGCCAGAGGTGGTTAAATGCGAAGTCGTGGAGTAAAAAAACAATTTTGGTTTAGCAGAGATGAGGCATATTTATTAAAATTAAAATCTAGCAAAGCAGGTTTAACTGAATCTGATTATGTTAGAAATTTTGTAGTTGGATATGAGCCGAGAGAAAAGCCACCCATTGAGTTTTATGATGAATTAAAAAAATTAAGAGGATATGGAAATAATTTGAATCAAATTGCAAGAAAAGCAAATGCACTTGGATTTATAGATGAGCCAGAATATTGGAAGAATGTTAATGCTATGAATGAAATTATTTTAGATATTAAAAAACGATATTTATTGCCGAAAGAAAAAGAAGAATAAATATAATTATTTGAAAATTATGCTATAATAAATGTAGCAGGTGGTCTTTATGAATATTGATAAAATAAAAGAGTTGTTTATTCAAAAAGGTGAAGTTCATTTCAAATTATATAGTTTGGAATATACTATTAAAAAAGAAAATGATGAAATTTTAGTTTATGCAGATTTATATGCAACTAGAAAACAAAGATATAGCTCATTAGATGAGGCATTAAATTATTTCACAGTTTATAATGAAAGTTTAATTGACAATGAAAATAGAATAATGAGTATTGAGTAATAAACTATATAGAGGTTATCAGTAAAATGGTAATCTCTTTTTTTATTGGAAAGAGGTGATACAAATTGCTACAACAGGAATATGGAAGATAGACCAAAGATTAGATAATGTTATTGACTATACAATGAATATTGAAAAGACAGTTAATAGTGAATACGGAAAAGAAACTTATTATAATCTGCATAATGTTTTAGAGTATGTTGAGGCAGATTTTAAAACTGAAAAACAATATTTTGTATCTGGAATAAATTGTACTCCGGAAACTGCATTGGAAGAAATGTTAATAACAAAACAACAATATAATAAAATGGGTGGCATACAAGGATTTCACGCATTTCAATCTTTTGCAGAGGGCGAGGTCACACCAGAACAAGCACACGCTATTGGTGTAAAACTAGCCGAAGAAATGTGGGGCGATAGATTTGAAGTTGTTGTAAGTACCCACATTAATACAAAACATTATCATAATCATTTTGTAATTAACTCTGTATCATTTAAAGATGGTAAGAGATATTATGATAAAAGAGAAACTTATGCAGAACTTCGCAGTATATCTGATTCATTATGTGCAGAATATGGATTAAGTGTTTTAGAAGAAAAGGCTTGTAGGAATAGTAAAATAAATTATTCTAATTATCAAAAAGGGACAATAGAAAGAACAAATTATTATACTATTGCGAAAGAAGATTTAGATCGTGCTATTGCACAGGCATATTCTTATAAAGATTTTGAAAAGTTAATGAAAGCAATGGACTATGAACTTATTTATAGAGCAAATAAATTAAGTATCAGACGAAGTCCATATAAGAAAAATATTCGTATAGAAAGATATTTTGGCGAAGATTATAGTATAGATAGAATAAAAGAAAGAATAGAAACTACACAAGCCCCAAGAGTACCATTTATTGAGGCTTATAGTAATAAGAAAACTTATAACAAATTTGATTATAAGAAACCAAGAAGAAAAGGTATTTATGGATTATATATTCATTATTGCTATTTATTAAAAGTATTTCCTAAAAAGTATCCTTATCAAAAATTATCACCAACTATTCGTGCAGATGTACGAAAGATGGAAGAAATCTCAAAAGAGGCAAGACTGCTCGTTAGAAATGAATTAAAAACTAACGAGCAGTTTTTTGCGTTTAAGGAAGAAAAAGAAAAGGAACTTGATTCTTTAATGGATAGACGAAGTAAGTTATGGTACAAACATAAAAAATCTAAAAGTAAAGAAGAAAAGGACGAGATAAGAAAGCAAATTGATGAACTTAATCTACAAATAAAACCACTACGAGAGGAGGTGGTGCTATGTAAAGATATTTTAGAAAGAAGTAGAAAAATGGAAGAAAATCTACAAGAGTTAAATGATGAAAAAGAAAAAGGAAAGGAAGTGGAAAAGAATGAATTCATCAGGTGACGCAGCCGAATCTATTGTAAGAATGAGTTTACAAGGTACAGAGGTTGCATTAAGAATTACAGGTGCTGCAACAAAAAATGTTATTGCTGCACTTTATGCTTTATCACAAGATAAACAAAAGGTAAAAGGAAGAACTAAACTAGAAAATATGCTTAAATCTGGAAAAGAATTAAAAGTATTTTCAGTTAAGGAAGAAGATTTAAAAAAGTTCACAGAAGAATCAAAACGATATGGTGTTTTATTTTGTGCGTTAGTTGATAAAAAGCACGGAAGTATTGATGGAATGATAGATGTTATGGTAAGAGCAGAAGACGCAAGCAAAATAAATCGTATTGTTGAAAGATTTAATCTTGCTACTGTTGATACTGCTTCTATTAAGAATGAAATTCAAAAATCTAAAAATAGTAAAGCAGAGGCAGATAAAGGTGTAATTATTAAGAGTGTTGAAGAAAAATTAGTTGATGACATTTTATCTAAACCAATCGCAAAGGAGGGCAATGAAGTGTCAAACCCGGAGGTGGCGAAAATGGAAAAAAGCCCTCTGTTAGAGCCTACCTCAGACAACAAAAAGGCAGATGTGGGTACTAAATCTGAAAAGCCGTCAGTTAGAGAAGAAATAAAGACTATTAAAGAAGAACAAAAGGCACAAGCAGAATTAGCAAAATCTGACCAACCAAAAGATAAGCCAACACCTAATAAAACAACAACACATCAACAACCAAAAAATAAAAGTAAAAAATCAAAGGAAAGAGGGAATTAGTTTATGAGTGAATTTGAAGATATTATAAATAATGCAAGTGGTAGTTCACGACAAGAAAAGAAACCATTTGATAAAGAGGCTTGGATAAAAAGAGTTCAAGAAGAAAGAAAAACTGCTTATGAAACAATGGATAGAGTAGCACAAGAAATAGTACAAGATACTGATAAGTTTAAAACTTATTTAGATGTTCAAGGTAGATTAGATAAATATTCGGTAGGAAATGCTTTATTGATAACTGATAAAATGCCTAATGCTACTCAATTAAAAGATTATTCAGATTGGAAAGAAATTGGTGCGTCTATAAAAGGTGGACAAAAAAGTCTTATTATATTAGAGCCGGGCGACCAATATACAAGAGCAGACGGAACAACTGCTACTTCATATAATCCAAAGAAAGTTTTTGATATATCACAGACTACTGCAAGACCATTAGTAAAACAAAATATAGATGATAAAACTAAATTAACTGCGTTAGTCACAGACTGTCCTGTTGATCCAAAGATAGTTGATAGTATTTCAAATAGTAATAGATTAGCAGAGTGGAACAAAGAAGATAATGTTTTATATATAAGTAAAACTGATGATATACAAAAAGCATTTAGAGAAGTTGCAACAGAACTTGCAAGAATAGGAATGGAAGAAAGTAATAATCCAGAACTAGATAATTTTAAATGTAAGTGTACTGCTTATATGTTATGTAAAAAATATGGAGTAGATGTATCTTCTATTGATATAAATACTATTCCAGATTCATTAAAAAATATGAATGCTAGTGAAATTAGAAACGAATTAACATCAATGAGAAGTTCAATGAGTGATATAAATTCAAGAATGGCACAACATTTTGAAAAAGTTTCTAAACAAAAGAATAGAGAACACGAAAGATAGGAGGATACTAAATGAAAGAGAATATCAAAGTATTAGAATTAGATAAATATGAGATAGGGATTTTGATAAATGCTTTAAATGAATTTAGAAATCAACTACTAAAACAACAAAGAGAAACAGCACCTGTTGATGAAGTTTTATTAAAAGCAATAGACGCCCCAGAAAAAAAAAGCCCTCTTGTAAAATGTTTGAGGAAAGATGACAGGCGTCACTACTAGCGAAACACCAAAATGGGTATATGCTATTGGCTTAATTCCTACGATATGGGTCGCTATTTTAATTGCACCATCAGTAAATGGTGGACTACCACAGATAATTAAGGACTTTCCACAGTTAATTGAGAGTCCTTTTAATTTGTCGTGGTGTGATGATAGTTTAAAAGTTATTCTTATATTTATATTAGGTTATATTATGGGAATAAGTATTTATCTTTCTACTAGAAAAAATTATCGTAGAAAAGAAGAACACGGCTCTGCAAAATGGGGCGTTGCTAGTGTAATAAATAAAAAATATATGCAGAAACCCATTTCAAATAATAAATTATTAACGCAGAATGTTGTATTAGGATTAAATGGTAAACAACACAGAAGAAATCTTAACATTTTAGTATGTGGTGGTAGTGGTGCAGGTAAAACAAGATTTTATTGTAAGCCTAATATTATGCAATGTAATACTTCATTTGTAATACTAGACCCAAAAGGCGAAATAGTAAGAGATTTAGGGTATTTATTAGAAGAACAAGGATATGAAGTTAAAGTATTAGACTTAATAAATATGGATAGAAGTTTTTGTTATAATCCATTTGTTTATTTAAAAAGTGATAATGATGTTCAAAAACTTGTCACTAACTTGTTTAAAGCAACAACACCAAAAGGGTCTTCATCAAATGACCCTTTCTGGGATACTGCTGCGTCAATGTTATTATTAGCGTTAGTATTTTATTTAAAATATGAGGCACCAGAAGATGAACAAAACTTTCCAATGGTAATGGAGTTATTAAGAGCAGGTGAAGTACACGAAGATGATGATAGTTATATAAGTCCATTAGACGTATTATTTAATAGATTAGAAGAAAAAGACCCAGAGCATATAGCAGTTAAATATTATAGGGACTATCATAGTGGTAGTGCTAAAACTTTAAAGTCTATTCAAATAACACTTGCTTCAAGATTAGAAAAGTTTAATCTTCAAAGTCTTGCCTCATTAACTGCTACTGATGAATTAGACTTGCCATCACTTGGTGAAAAGAAAGTAGCATTATTTGCTTTAATACCAGATAATGATACAAGTTTTAATTTTTTAGTAAGCATATTATATACGCAACTGTTCCAACAGTTGTTTTTTTTGGCAGATCATAAATATGGTGGAAGTTTGCCTGTTCACGTTCATTTTGTAATGGACGAGTTCGCAAATGTTTCTCTACCAGATGATTTTGACAAGATTTTAAGTGTAATGCGTTCAAGAGAAGTATCTGTAAGCATTATTTTGCAAAACTTGGCTCAATTAAAAGCCTTGTTTGAAAAACAATGGGAATCAATAGTAGGAAATTGTGATGAGTTCTTATATTTAGGTGGTAATGAACAATCCACTCATAAATATGTAAGTGAACTTTTAGGAAAAGAAACTATTGATTTAGACACTTATGGTAAAAGTACCGGTCATAGTGGTAGTTATTCAACCAATTATCAATTAAGTGGTAGAGAGTTAATGACTCCGGACGAAGTAAGATTATTAGATAACAAATATGCACTTTTATTTATAAGAGGTGAAAGACCAATAATGGATTTTAAATATGACATTTTAAAACACCCTAATGTAAGTAAAACAACAGATGGTAAGGCTAAACCTTATTTACACGGAGGAACAGAACAAGCAGTTGCCTCAATTATATTTGATGAAAATGTTGATAATTATGACTATACACAATTAGAAAATATCACAGGAGATTATGAAATTATATCTTCTGATGAAATTGAAGAATATTTAAAAAGAAAAGGAGAATAAGATTATGAGAAAAAATAATAAATTACAATTAAGCAGTAAAGGAAAAAAATTATTTAAAGCGTATGCTATGGGAGTTTGTGTATTTGCTTTAACAATAGGAACAAGTATGAATGTTATGGCAGCAGATGACCCTATGACAGTAGTAAATAACTTATCAGATTTTATATTTGGGCTAATTAGAGCAATAGGTATGATTTTATTAGGATTTGGTATTGTTCAAATTGGATTATCTTTAAAGAGTCACGACCCATCACAAAGAGCAAACGGCTTTTTAACATTAGCAGGTGGTGTTATTATCACATTTGCAAAAGAAATCTTAAATATGATAACAGGTTAAAAATTATCACAAAGGCAAGATGTAAAAGTCTTGCCTTTAATCTTTTTATAAGGAGGTGTTAATATTGAGTGATAATTGGGTAGTGCAAAACTTACAAAATGCACTAGAAACTTGGAACTCTAAATTAAGTGAAATATGGACTTTAATTACACAGACACCAGAAACTTTTAAAGGTGGAACAATATGGAATGTAATTATAAATATTCACGGTGCAGTACAAGCAATAGGACTTGCTTTATTAGTTTTATTTTTTGTAGTTGGTGTAATGAAAACTTGTGGCTCATTTGCAGAAGTTAAGAAACCAGAACACGCTTTAAAATTGTTTATTAGATTTGCAATAGCAAAGATAGTTGTCACTTATGGATTAGATTTAATGTTAGCATTGTTTAAGATAATACAGGGTGTTATAGCAACAATAATTCAAGCATCTGGATTTGGTAGTGCAACGCAAACAGTATTGCCACAAGAGATTATAACAGCAGTAGAAAGTTGTGGATTTTTTGAGTCAATACCATTATGGGCTGTCACATTGATAGGTGGGTTATTTATAACTGTTTTATCTTTCATAATGATTATGACAGTTTATGGTAGATTCTTTAAATTGTATTTATATACTGCCATTGCACCTGTGCCACTATCAACATTTGCAGGTGAGCCAACACAACAAGTTGGTAAAAGTTTTATTAAATCATACTGTGCAGTTTGTTTAGAGGGTGCAATTATAGTTTTATCTTGCATTATATTTTCATTATTTGCGTCTAGTCCACCTGTTGTTGACGCAAGTGCAGCAGCAGTTACACAAGTTTGGAAGTATATAGGGGAGTTGATATTTAATATGTTAGTTCTAGTAGGAACAATTAAACTATCAGATCGTGTTGTTAGAGAAATGATGGGATTATAGAAAGGAAAATGATTTTATGAAAGAATTTGTTGAAAAAGAAAAATTAAGAATTGAAGAATTCTTAAAAGATAGTATGGAACATCAAGATAAAAAGGTAGATTATATTTTATATAAATCTGATACAAAAGAAACAAATATTCTTTGTAGTAATTCTTCTAGTGAGGAGGCAATAGAATTTACACCGATTACTAAGAATTATCAAGATGGTTATTCTAATGTTCCAGAGTGGGATGTTAATTTTGATTATTATATTTATAATCTTTTAGAAGAAGGATGGCAAATAGGATATATGACACCAGAAGTTCATTATAGTATATGGAACTCAATACACGAGTTATATCCAGAAGATATTGATTATAAAGACGGAGTTCAAAACTATTTGCAATATTGTGCAGACAATGGAATTACAAAAGAGTTTATAGATAAAAATACAGAATTAGATACACCAGATATAATGAATTATTTTGAGGGATTAGCAATGTTTGAAACAATGGAATATAAAGGTTATATCATTGAGGCAGATGATGTTAATTTTGATAATGATAAAGAAAATTTAGTTAATATTTATGAATCTAAAAGAGATTATGAAAATAAAGAGAGTATTGAAACAGTATCATTAAATACAATAGGATTAAAACAAAATATAAAAGAATATATTGATGAAACTTATATGATGAAAGATATAGATGTGCCAAGTGAAAGGGCATATCTTAATTTTGTTTTAGGATATGATTTTTTACAAGATATGTTAAAAAACTCTGACAAACCAGAGTGTGATATTAGTTATGACTTTTGTGATTATGTATCTGCAAAGTTTATGAAAAGTGACGAATACAGAAACACTAGATATTCAACTTATGAAATGTTAGAACAATGGATTAGAGATAATAAAAATCTTATTCAATATGAGTATAACGATTTTATAGGTAAAGAATATGAAAGTTATAATGATATGACAGTATTATTAACAGGAGATAGAAATGGACAACCTATTGTGTTAGTTGAAAGAGTTGTTGATGAAAAACCAGAATATATAATAGGAATCAACTATGAAATTAAAGATAATAATTTAAGTTGGGGTTATGGCTATTATTATTCTGATGATATAAAAAAAGCACTTAACGATTATCAAAAAGTAATTGAGGGTGGAAATCTTGCAGATACTTTTGAGAAAAAAGAAGAATTAAAAGTAAAGTTAGTAGGTATTGATAGTTGGGACAGACCTGTTTATAAAGATAAAGATGGAAACCTTTATAAAGATGTTAATTTAGGTAGAGGTGAATTAGATTTGCATACTGCTGTAAATAATGATTTTTATGGTGAGCCAGATTCACCAATAAGTGATGATATTAAAGTAAGTGTAATAAAAAGTTTTAATAAAAATAAAGATAGAGAAAGGTAGGAACTTAATTGGAAGAAAAAAATAAAAAGGCTTTATTTAATACAAAAATTGTTGCTGATATGAAATACAATGGTGAAATAGTAACTATCATTGATTTTATAAAAGGTAAAGATATTTATTGTGATAGATATAGTGTTAAGTTTTCTGATGGAACAATAAAAGATAATATTATGAGTTGTGAACTTGACTTTAATTTTAAACAAAAAAATAAGGAAAGGAGTAGATAAAATTGGAAGTTAAGATAAATAGAGAAATACGAAACTATACTGAAAGTATATTCTTTGGACTGTCCTTGCGACAGTTCATTTTTTCTATATTGGCTTGTGGGGTAGCAGTGCTACTCTATTTTTTATTAAAGGGTAAGTTTGGGATAGAAACATTATCTTGGGTATGTATTTTAGGTGCGTCACCTTTTGCTGCACTTGGCTTTATAACATACAACGGAATGAGTGCTGAAAAGTTTATATATGCTTGGATTAAGTCAGAGTTTCTAATTCCTAAACGATTAACTTTCAAGCCAACTAATTTTTATTATGAATTATTAAAAGATAAAATTGAAAAGGAGGATTTAAAGAATGAAAACATTGAAAATGTTGTTTAAACAGGATAAAGAAGTATTTGTAGTACCGAAATGTGTTCAAGATATAATTCCTGTTAATAAAATATGGCAAGATGGAGTATTTCAAGTAGGAAAGAATAAGTTTTCTAAATGTTATAGATTTACAGATATAAATTATGCAGTTGCAAGTAGAGCAGATAAAGAGGCTATGTTTTTAGAATATAGCGAATTATTAAATTCATTTGATACAGGTGCTACTACAAAAATTACTATACTGAATAGAAGATTAAATAAAGTAGATTTTGAAAAAAATATACTTCTACCATTAGCAGAAGATAACTTAGATGAATATAGAAAAGAATATAATAAAATGCTTTTAGATAAAGGTACAGGTGCAAATGGAATTACACAAGAAAAGTTTTTAACTATTTCAGTTAATAAAAAAAGTGTAGAGGAAGCAAGAAATTATTTTGGAAGAATTGGTGCAGATTTATCTGCACATTTTTCACAATTAGGCTCAAAATGTATAGAACTAGACGCAGTTGATAGACTTCGTATGTTTCACGATTTTTATAGAGCTGGTGAAGAAAACTCTTTCACTTTTGACTTTATACAAAATATGAGAAAAGGACACAGTTTTAAAGATTTTATTAGTCCAGATACAATGGAGTTTGAAAGTGATTATTTCAAAATGGGAAATAAATATGGTAGAGTTATTTTCTTAAAAGAATATGCTAGTTATATTAAAGATAATATGGTAGCAGAATTAACTGACTTAAATAGAAATATGATGATGAGTATTGATGTAGTACCTGTTCCTATGGATGAGGCAGTTAGAGAAGTAGAAAATAGAAGATTAGGGGTTGAAACAAATATCACGAATTGGCAAAGACGACAAAACTCTAATAATAATTTTAGTGCAGTTATTCCCTATGACTTAGAACAACAAAGAAATGAGTCAAAAGAGTTTTTAGACGACTTAACAACTCGTGACCAAAGAATGTTCCTATCTGTATTAACTATGGTGCATACTGCTGATACAAAAGAACAATTAGATAATGATACTGAAAGTTTATTAACTACTGCAAGAAAACATTTATGTCAGTTTGCAGTATTGAAATGGCAACAAATGGACGGACTTAATACTGCATTGCCTTTTGGTATTAGAAAGATAGACGCATTAAGAACATTAACTACTGAATCATTAGCAGTATTTATTCCTTTTAGAGTGCAAGAAATAAACCACGAAAACGGAATATATTATGGACAAAATGTTATAAGTAAAAATATGATAATTGCAGATAGACGTCAATTATTAAATGGTAATAGTTTTATTTTAGGTGTATCTGGTAGTGGTAAATCATTTACAGGTAAGAATGAAATTGTATCAGTAATACTTCGTGATCCAAATGCAGATGTAATAGTGATTGACCCCGAACGAGAATATTCACAACTTATAAACGCATTAGGTGGCGAAGTAATACACATTTCTGCTACAAGTAATAATCATATAAATGCTATGGACTTAAATAGCGAATATGGTGATGGTGCTAACCCTGTTATATTAAAATCAGAGTTTATATTATCACTATGCGAACAGTTAATAGGTGGTAGCAATTTAGGCCCAAAGCAAAAGAGTATTATTGATAGATGTACTGCACAAGTATATAGACGTTATCAACAAGGAAACTATCAAGGAACTCCGCCAACATTACAAGATTTTAGAGAAGAACTTTTAAAACAAAGTGAACCAGAGGCAAAAGAAATAGCACTTGCCATTGAGTTGTTTACTGATGGTAGTTTAAATACTTTTGCTAAAAATACTAATGTTGATACAAATAATAGGTTGATATGCTATGACATACTTGATTTAGGAAAACAATTACTTCCTATCGGTATGTTAGTTGTGTTAGATAGTATTTTAAATAGAATAACAATGAACAGAAGTAAAGGTAGAAATACCTTTATTTTTATTGATGAAATATATTTATTATTCCAACACGAATATTCAGCAAACTTCCTATTCACATTATGGAAAAGAGTTCGTAAATATGGTGCATATTGTACCGGGATAACTCAAAATGTTGATGACTTATTACAAAGCCATACTGCAAGAACAATGTTAGCAAATTCAGAGTTTATTGTAATGCTTAATCAAGCAAGTACAGATAGATTAGAACTTGCTAAATTATTAAATATATCAGATTTACAAATGAGTTATATTACAAATGTAGGTGCAGGACAAGGATTATTAAAAGTAGGTAGTTCATTAGTACCATTTATAAATAGATTCCCAACTAATACAAAACTATATAAGTTAATGACAACAAAACCGGGTGAGGGTAATTAAGTTTATGTTAGGAGGTGCTAATCTTGGCAGATATTAAAGTTAGAGATGTAGCAAAGAAAACAGTAAAAGCAATAGATAAATCTGCTATTGCTACTGAAAGATTTAAAGATACTATTGTTCATACAAAAGAAAGAGCAGAAGATGCTACTAATGAAGATAGAAATATAAATGAGTATGGAAGTTCTAAAATAAGTTTTGTAAGCAATAGGACAGTTGATGAGAGTGTTCATCAATTTAATAAACAGGGAAAAAAGTCTTTGATACAAACAAAAGATAATATACAGAAATCTAAAATTAAGATAAAGGCTTTTAAAGAAAAAAGACTAGCAAAGAAAACAATAAAAGGCACAACAAAAGGTGTTGCTAAAAATACTAAAACGGCAATTAAAACAAGTAAAGAAGTTGCAAAAAATACCAAGAGAGTAGCACGACAATCAGTAAAAGCGAGTCAAAGAGCAGTAAAACTTGCACGAGAAACTGCAAAAGCAACGGCAAGAGGTGTAAAAGTAGCAGTTAAGGCAACAATTTCAACTGTTAAAGCAATAATAGCAGGAACAAAAGCCTTAATTGCTGCACTTGTTGCAGGTGGTTGGGTTGCAGTTGTTGCTATTATAATTATATGTTTAGTAGGTTTGTTATGTAGTTCCATATTTGGTATATTCTTTTCAAGTGAAGATACCGGTGGAAGTAAAACAATGAATACAGTTGTTAATGAAATAAATAAAGAAATGGCTAATAAAATAACAAATATTCAAAACAATAATACTTATGATGATTATAAAATAGATTCAGATCGTGCAGAGTGGAAAGAAGTTCTGGCAGTATATACAGTTAAAATATCAAAAGGAACAAATGAAGTTGATGTTATAACATTAGATGATAATAAAATAGCAATATTAAAAGAAGTATTTTGGGATATAAATACTATTTCATCAGAAGTTAAAACTGAAAAAGTAAAAAATGAAGATGGAATAGAAGAAGATAAAAAAATATTGCATATTAAAATAACATCAAAAAGTCCAGATGATATGGCAAGCCAATATCATTTTAATACTGCACAGAAAAATCAACTTGCTGAATTGATGAGTGAAGAATATGCAAATCTCTGGTCGTCTGCTATTTATGGTAGTCCATTAGGTAGTCCTAATATAGTTCAAATTGCATTATCACAAGTTGGTAATGTTGGAGGACAGCCGTATTGGAGTTGGTATGGATTTAATTCTCGTGTAGAATGGTGTGCTTGTTTTGTTTCTTGGGTAGCAAATCAAGCAGGATATATTGAATCAAATATTATTCCAAAGTTTGCAGGATGTCAGAATGGTATAGATTGGTTTAAGGCTATGGGGCAATGGGAAGAAAAAGGATATATACCACGAGAAGGAGATATAATCTTTTTCGATTGGGAAGTTGACGGTAGTGTTAATCACGTTGGTATAGTTGAAAAGGTAGAAAACGGAAAGGTATATACAGTTGAGGGAAACTCAACAGATGATATGTGTAGGCAAAAAGAATATGATATCAATAGTAAAGTTATTTTTGGGTATGGTACTCCTGCTTATTAAAATTAAAAAGGTTATTTCTTATTTTGAGAAATAGCCTTACTACATATTAAAAATTTTGGTTGGGAATATAGATTATTTTTAAGTTTTATGCTATAATTTTTTTGGAGAATACTTATCGTTTAATAGTAATTTGTATTGCTAAAAAGGAGTAAGTGAGTATGAGAAAAAATGAACTTAGTATGGAACAAATAAAAGCAGATAAAGACTTAAATATTATTATATTTGCTACCTTAATACCATTAATTGTTTATTTGATTTTTGGGAATGACATAATGAATTTTTCTAAAACAAGTGAGATGAATATATGGTTAAGATTCATACCTGTTATGTTGCTTCAATTTGGTTTAGCTGGGCTAGGAAGTTTTATTGTTATTTGTTATAGAAAAGAAAAATTAAAAGAATATGGATTAACAAAAAATAACTTTTTTAAAACAATAATATTATCATTAGTTGTTTGTATTCCATCTATGATTTTTCTACTAATGAATAATGAGATAACTTCATATTTACCATTTAAAAGTTGTTACTTTACAAAATTATTTTTAAATTCAACTTTTCCAACCAATATAATAGGGTATATCTTAACAGCAGTTGTTTGGGGCTTTATGGAAGGATTTAATTATGTTGTAATATCTAAAAAAATAAATGATAGATATGTATGTAAAAATAAATGGTTAAATTATGGTGCTATTGTTTGTGGTTTAGTGTGCGTACTAATTCACGGTATGGTAGGCTTGGATTTATATACATTTTTTGCAGCATTAACTACTTTTATAATAATTTATGGTATGTTGATAGTTAAAGAAAAAACAAATAATGCTTGGGGTTGTATATTTATATTTTTGTTCTTTTGGAATGCCTTATAATGAATTTTTAATAGTGAATTACAATTTATTTAAGTGATTAAAATACCTAAATAACAAGGATTAAAAGAAAAGTTAAAACGCATTGCTTGTAGCAACGGATTATTTGTAATAAACTAAAATCAAATAAAGGAGGGTATTTTATATGTTAAAAAATAATTTAAAAACTTTAAGAAAAAGCAAAGGTCTTTCTCAAGAAGAACTTGCGATAAAATTAAATGTAGTTAGACAAACAATATCTAAATGGGAGCAAGGAGGTTCCCTTAGTTAAAGATACTACACCACAACCCACGCTTACACAGTATTGCAAGAAAGCAACTTTTGGATAATTATAAAGAAGCACTGTCAACATCCCCTTTGAAGATGGCGACGGTGCTTCTTTGATTTCCGGGGTGAGGATGTAAAAACGGCAAGGTCGGTTTTGTATCCGAGAAACGGAAATGACGGGGGAATCCAAAGGGGGCAACGCCCCTTTTTGGCACACGGACTTTGCTTGCAAAGTCTAGTGTGTTATACCCTCTATCTGCGGGTCATTCAACTCATAGGGTTACACGTTTCTTTTATGATTAAAGATGTTCCAAAATATCTAAATGTGCTTTTAAAAATATATCAAAAATAGTGTAAATCTAACTTTTCTTTATAATAAAAATGCGCCATGATAACATGACGCATTTGGGGTGGAACTTATCTATTATTTTTTTCATATCTAATAATTCGTTGAATGCTTTTTTCAGCCAAAAAATATTTCTGAGCTAGTTGCTGTACAGATATGCCATCACAATAGTCATAATATATTTTTTTATTACGGAGTGACAGTATTTCTTTTGTATCTGTACAATCTCCCCAAGATTTTTTATTCTCACTGCGTTTGGGAATATATATTACTTCTCCTTCAATGTAATCTTGAATTTGCAGTATAATGTCTTTTGGTAAAACCTCATATATTTTTGGATAGCTCATCCTGCACCTCCTAAAAAATAAATCTTAGGATTAGCAAAAGCTGTTACAAAATAGTTTCTAAATATTTAGAGTGCAATAGCTTTTGCTATGCACCCAAAAAGTACCTGCCATACTACAATGCCCTCCTTTTTGTCATTTTATATCAATTTATTTTCTTAGCGTTATCTGCCATACAGCACACCGCAAATAACTAATAAAACACCGGATACAAACAACATAGATTGCACACTAACAATGTCTGCCAATGGTCCCAGAAATAGAATAGCTATTGGCAAAGCACTTGTTGATGCTATTTGAATAATTGAAAAAACTCGCCCTAATACATCTGGCTCTGTAATTTCCTGAACATATACGGTTTGTACAGTAGTGAGTATAGGCATAAAGAATCCTGCTATTAAGATAAATACGAGATACAATGCAAAATTTGTCGCAATACTCATAAACCCAAATGCTATTCCAAATGCAATAAAAACAGCAGCAATTGCAAATACCTTATTTTTAATTTGCTTTCTTAAAGCAATAAAAACGCCTCCAATAAGAGAACCAACAGTCCAAAGAATTTCATTTGCAGTCAATCGCCATACTTCATTTCCAAATGTACGTTCAATCATTAACGGCGATAATACCATTGCCGGGGTCAGCAAAATAAAGGCAATAGCATAGAAAGCAATTAGTTTCTTTAACTCGGAATGTTCAAATACATAATCTATTCCTGCACGAATATCTGAAATCATTGAGTTTGTATTTACTGTTGAATTTTGTTTTCCAACCTTGATCATGCTCATTATGGTAATAGCAATAACTGCTGTAACAACATCGACCATGAAAGCCCAAACAAGACCGATGGAACCAAGCAAAACTCCACCAATAGCAGGAGCAAGTAATAAACAAATTGCATTTACTGTTTGATTAATACCCTGAATTTTAGTCAAATTTTCTTTTGGCACTATTTGCGGATAAATAGCATTGACTGCCGGAGATTGAATGCCTGCCCCCGTCGAACGAATTGCTAAAACAACCAACAATAGAATTTTATCTTGAAAACCTGCCCAATACGATATTGCTAAACCCAATGTTGCCAACGCTATAAAACCGTCTGCCGCCATAATCATATATTTACGATTAAACCTATCTGCTAAGGCACCTCCCCATAAGGAGATTATTATTTGGGGCAGATTGCTAAATATAGTTGCCATCATCATCCAAAAGCCTGATGATGTTTCAAGGGTTATATGCCAGATTACAGCATAGCCAACAATTGACGAACCAAAAAGAGATATATTTTGGCTTAATAAAAATAATACAGCGGAAACTTTCCAGTTTTTATTTGATTTCATATATAGTATCCTTTCTTCTTCATAAACACAAGGACAACAAAAAAGCGACACGCTAAAACGCAACTGCCGCTTATATATCTATATATAAAATAGTTGGTTGAACGATGCACCATTTTTGGCGGGTCATTCAACCCTCTTTTTCACGGCATTTGTGTATTAACTTTAATATTATAGCTGTTAAATTCGGGTTTGTCAAGGGATATGACGTATTTGCCAATCGATATGCGCTACTACGTTATACCGCACTTTACGGTCCTTGGGCGAACACTGTTCGCCCCTACGATTTACTGACTGCAAAGTTGAACGATGCACCATTTTTGGCGGGTCATTCAACACTCACATCAAAAGGTGTAAGTGGTATTTGCGTTTTCAACATAAGCGGACTGACTGCCAAGCATATTCATCAAGGTGATAGCACAGAACTTGAAATTAACTTTATGCCCAATTTAGAGAAGGGATTCTACGAGTGGTTTGATACGCGTTGTTCAAATTTTGAAGATATGACTCTTGAGACGGCTCTCGAAAGCATATTTAACTATAAGTTGATGTTTGTTTTGTTTGAGAAAGCAAAAGTAAATCGCAACATGTTTTGGGCAAATATGAACGATTCTCAAAGGCAATCTCTTTGCGATGTAATAGAACATTTTCGTATACCTATTATTGACACCGAGAATTACGAGAAAGCACAAGTGTGTACTGGAGGTGTGCCTGTAAGTGAAATAAATCCCACTAATATGGAGTCTCTTGTATTGCCTGGGGTGCATTTTGTTGGAGAAATATTAGATGTTGATGGTCAATGTGGCGGATACAATCTTGCGTTTGCATTTGTAAGTGGATATGTAGCAGGTAAGAGCGTGTAAAAGAAGAACAAGGGAGAATATTTGTTGAAATCTATTGAATTTTCTAAGAGATTGTGATATAATAAAAGTTCAATAATAGGAGGTACACTCTATGAGAATAGAACATTCACAAAACTTTTTGCATAGCAAAAAACTTGTTTCGGAGTTGCTTGATAAGACTAATCTTAATGATGATGATACAGTTATCGAAATAGGTCCCGGTAAAGGAATTATAACAGAGAAATTATCTAAAAAATGCAAACGAATTATAGCGATTGAATATGATAATAAATTATCTGCTTCGTTGAAGGAAACTTTTTCAGAAGATTCAAAGATACAAATTATCGAACAAGATTTTCTTAAATATAAGTTGCCAAATAGCGGAGAATATAAAATTTGTGCAAACATCCCCTTCAATCTTACAGCTGATATAATGAAAAAAGTACTTGAATTTGAAAATTCTCCAACGGACATATATTTTATAATGCAATATGAAGCGTTTTTAAAGTATGCAGGTCAACCTTATTATAGTGAAAGCATGCGTTCTCTTTTATATAAACCTTGGTATTTTTCAGAATTAATCCATGAATTTAAGCCAACGGACTTTCGTCCTGCACCCAATGCGAGAATATGTTTTGTTCATTTTCACAAGCGAGATAATCCAAAGGTAGCAGACAGCAAAGATTATAAAAATTTTCTATCATATGTTTTTGCAGCTCCAGGCAACACTTTTAAGGAAAAAACCAAGAAACTATTTACTTACGAGCAGCAGAAACGCATTTGTAAACAAATAAAAATTTTGATAAATTCATCTATTTCTGAAATTTCCTATGAAGGGTGGATTGCTTTATATGATGTATTCGTAAGGTTTGTTTCGGACGAAAAGAAAGAAATCATCAAAGGATCTGAACAATCCCTAAAAAACCAACAAAACAAGTTGCAAAAAGCACACCGAAATCGTAATCCTAAATATAAAAATCGGCTACAAAACAAAGGAAAAGAGTATGGAAAAACTAATTTTACATAATATTAATAAGTCGTACGAACGCGGAGTGCCAGTGTTGAAAGACATTTCCCTTTCTGTTGCAAAAGGGGATTTTGTGGTTTAGATCCAACAATAATTCAATCTGGGAAAAGTATAAACGTGCATGGAACTATTTCTAAACGTGGAAATAAATATGCAAGATGGATATTATTTAATATTAGTCAAATAGTAGTTAAGTTAGGGCATCAATGTCCTGGACACCCCGTATATGATTATTATTTAACAAAAAAAGCAGAAGGTAAACATTATTATGAAAACCTAACTGCTTGCTCTACAAAAATATTAAGAATGTTATATACAATGTGCAAAAATAATACAACATTCAAAATAAATTAACAAATTAATTTTAACATATATATATAATTACATTACACGAAAAAAATTAAAAAAACGCATATTTTCGTGTTTTTAGTCGTGGTATAATATTAATATAAATTTAGTGTTGACAAAACTTAGATAGTCAATTTATAGAGCAAATCATAAATGATTTGCTCAGAGTGTTGACAAAGTTCAATACTCTTTTCTTTTTTGAAAAAATGTTGTATAATTAATTCAGCGAGTTAAACATTCTCGACAAATGTTATCATACTCGCTTTTTTAGTTAAAAAATGATATAATTATATTGTCGGGAGTGTGATAAAATGATAACAATAAATAGAAATATTCAAAGTGAAATCTTAATGACTACTATGGAAGAAATTGTTCCTGAAGACAGTTTGTTTCGTAAGATAGACAAATATATAGATTTCACTTTTATTTATGATAAAGTAAAAGATTTATATTGTGATAATAATGGAAGACCAAGTATAGATCCAGTAGTATTATTTAAGATAGTTTTTATACAAGCTTTAGATGGATTAAAATCAATGAGACAAACATGTAAAAAAATTAAAGTAGATGCAGAATATAGATGGTTCTTAGGAATACCATTTGGAAAAGATACACCACACTTTTCAACATTTAGTAAAAATTATGAAAGAAGATTTAAAGATTCAGATATATTTGAAGAAATATTTGTAGAAATAGTAAATCAAGCGATAAAATATAATTTAGTTGACGGAACAACATTTTACACAGATTCAACCCATAAAAAGGCAAATGCCAATAAAAATAAATACGATGACGAAATAGTAAGTAGTATAAAAGAAAGACGTAAATGGCTAGAAGAAGAGATAAATGAAGAAAGAATAAAACAAGGAAGAAAACCATTTGAATATAAAGACGAAATAGAGGAAAAACATATCAAAGTAAGTACAACAGATAAAGAGTCAGGATATTACCATAGAGATAATAAAGAGAAAGGATTTATGTATTTAGATCATAGGACGGTAGATGATAAATGTAATATAATAGTAGATTCTTATATTACAAAAGGAAATGTTCATGATTCGGTTCCGTTTATAGATAGGGCCAAATATATAAAACATAAATTTGGGTTTGATATAAAGAAATATGGTGTTGATTCAGGATACTTAACTTTAGATATAAAAAAATATTTTTTAGAAAACAATATATTTGGAGTATTTGGATATAGAAGATATGGTACTTCCGAGTCAAGAAAAGAAAAAAATAAATATGAGTATGTTAAAGAATTAAATATATATTATGAAAAAGAAACTGGCGAAGTTCTAGAATATAAAGGATTAATAGATAAAAATGGGTATAAGAAATATGAAAATACAGATAAAACAAAAGTAGTAAGAAGACATATTCATGAAGAATGGAATGAGATTTTTAGAGAAAATAGACTTTCAAAAGAAGGAAAAGAACTTTATCAAAAAAGGAAAGAACATGTAGAAAGAAGCTTTGCGGACTCAAAACAAAATCATGGATATAGATATGCTATGTATAAAGGTATTAAAAAAAATCAACATTATACATGGCTTATTTGTGCTGCTCAAAATATGAAAAATATAGCAATTAAAAATGATAATGTAGGTAAAAAACCTCTTTCATTATCAGCAATTTTATATAATTTCATAATAATATTAAAAAATATTAAAAATTTTAATAGAAAAATTTATTCATAAGAAAACCTCTAGAAAAATCTAGGGGTTTGTCTACAGTCTGAGCAAATCATAAATGATTTGCTTTTTTTGTTTGTTCGCTTGTTTTATCTGATTTTATATAATATAATCTAATAGAACAAAAGTTTGTAGGAGGTATAAATGAAAAATAAAGTGTATATATGTATAGATTTAAAAAGTTTTTATGCCTCTGTTGAATGTAAAGAAAGAGGATTAGACCCTTTAAAAACTAATTTAGTAGTCGCAGATGAAAGTAGAACAGAGAAAACAATTTGTTTGGCTGTTAGTCCATCATTAAAATCCTATGGAGTTAGTGGTAGAGCAAGACTTTTTGAAGTAATCCAAAGAGTAAAACAAGTTAATTATGAAAGAAAGAGAAAAACAAGAAATTTTGCTTTTATAGAAAAATCTTATAATGATGATGAATTAAAGAGTAATCCTTGTTTAGAATTAGATTATATAATAGCACCACCAAGAATGTCTTATTATATGGATTATAGTACCAGAATATATAATGTTTATTTAAAATATATTGCACCAGAAGATATATACGTATATTCAATAGATGAAGTTTTTTGTGATATAACAAATTATCTTAATACATATCATATTAGTCCAAGAGAATTAGTAACAAAAATGATAAAAGATGTTTATGATACAACAGGTATTACTGCAACAGCCGGAATAGGAACAAACTTATTTATTGCAAAAGTTGCTATGGATGTTGTTGCAAAACATCAAGAGCCTAATGAATTTGGAGTTAGAATAGCAGAATTAGATGAAATGTCATATAGAAAAGAAATATGGAATCATAAGCCTATAACTGATATATGGAGAGTAGGAAAAGGTATCGCAGAGAAATTAGAGAAAAATAAAATATATACAATGGGTGATGTTGCAAGATGTTCTTTGCAAAATGAAAATTTGTTATATAAATTATTTGGTGTTAATGCTGAATTGTTAATTGACCACGCTTGGGGTTATGAGCCTTGTACTATTGAAAGTATAAAAGCATATAAACCTACAACTAATAGTTTAAGTTCTGGACAAGTTTTACATTGCCCATACGATTATAAAAAAACAAAGTTGATAATAAAAGAAATGGCAGATTTAATTGCACTTGATTTAGTGGAAAAAGGATTGATGACTAACCAAATTACATTAACGATAAATTATGACATTGAAAATTTAACAAATATAAATATAAGAGAAAATTATTGTGGTGAAATAACATTAGATCATTATGGTAGAGAAGTACCTAAACATTCTCACGGAACATATAATTTTGAATTTTATACTTCTTCTTCAAAGAAAATTATAGATGGATTTTTAAAATTATATGAAAAAATTGTAAATCCTTTATTACTTGTAAGAAAGATAAATATATCAGTAAATAAATTAGAAAGAAAAGAAAAAATTGATATTAGACCTAAATTTAAACAAATTGATTTGTTTTCTAATGTTGCTGATAAAGATTTTGAAAAAGAAATAAAAGAAGAAGAAAATGAGATAAAAGTTCAAAAGGTTATGATTGACTTAAAAAAAAGGTTTGGTAAAAATGCTATTTTAAAAGGTATGAATCTTGAAGAAGGTGCAACTACTATTGATAGAAATAAACAGATAGGAGGACATAGTGAATAATTATGATGATATAATAAATCTACCTCATTACGAATCAAAAACACGAAAAAGAATGTCATTAGAGGCTCGTTCTGCACAATTTGCACCTTTTGCTGCATTAACCGGCTATGATGATAAAGTTAAAGAAACTGCAAGACTAACAGAGAAAAAAATAGATTTAACTGATGAAGAATATAATTTAATTAATTCTAAATTACAAATAATAAAAGACCATATAAAAGAACAGCCAGAGATAATTTTCACAATATTTGTGAAAGATAAATTAAAAGACGGTGGCAAATATGAAGAAATAAGAGGAAAGATAAGAAGAATTGATGAAGTAAATGAATATATAATTTTAATAGATAAATCAAAAATATTTTTTAATGACATAGTTGATATATCTGGTGATATTATTAAAGGTATTTAAAAAGAAAAAAGACTATTCAGTGTGAATAGTCTTTAATCTTCTAGTTTATCTGCGTCAAACAATTTTGAATTATAAAACTCTGACAGAGTAATTTTGAATGTTCTACATACTTTGTGTATTATGTATGAACTAGGATTATCTACTTTGTTCGCCAATAATGCTCTTAAAGTTGATGGGGCGATTGCAGATAATTCAGCAAGTCTGTTAGGGGTGTAATCGTATTTATTACATAATTCAAAAATGCGTTGACTTAATGCTTCTTTAAATAACATAGAATAAACACACCTCCCACAATCATTAAAATTGTAGCAGATATCTGCTGATTTTATGCGCCGATATCGGGTGACTTTTGAAATAAAGGGTGTTATAATATAAATTGTCTATTAAGCAGTACATTTGATATATATGTGTACTGTCTTTTTTTTAAAAAACAACTTGGGGAAATAGATTAAATAGGAGGAATAATGATTACAATTACTAACGGCATTGAAAAATTGACTATAAGAGAAGAAATGACAAAAAAAGTAGAAAGAGGTGTAAGAGTAAGTCCTGACAAGTATTATTGTAATATTGAATTATTACTTGAAGGTGACGATAATAGTTTTCAAAGAGTTATAAAAAAACTTCCACCAGATAGTGGTGACGAATTAAAAAGTTATTATAATATGAATACAGATTTAAAAAATGAGATAGTATTATCAAACAATGACTTTATAGAATTGAAAAGATTATACGATAATATGATGTTAGATGATGTAATTAGAAAAGAAGAACTTATTTTAGTAGCAGCAACTTTATTTGCTTATGAATGTTATAAAAATTATTATTTGGAAGAATTATATTCAGTACCTAGTAAAGAAATATTTGATGAAATTGTTATGTGTTTAGATGATTATAGAGAAATAAAAAATTATAAAACTGAAATTTATAATAAGGCTAGGGAAATATTAAAAGATAGATATAAGATAAAAGAGAATATTATATATTAAGGAGTGGAATAAAAATGGAATTTGTAGTAGTGGGATTAGGTGTATTTATTATAATTTGTTTTTGCTTTATATCAGATTATGTTGAGAAAACAAAAATGAAAATAGAAGAATTAAACAAAGAAATAGAACGATTAAATAAAGAAGTTGAATTAAGAGATATCTATAAAAGAGAGTTAGAAAGAATAGATTATGACAAAGAAATTAAAAGTGTTGGCATTGAAAAAATGACTATCAGCAAAGAACATCAATATAGAGTTGTTGGTAAAAAGATACCTAAAATTTTAGTAGGAGATTATGACTCTTTTTCTGCTAGAAATACTTGTGGAGTTTTAATGAAAATGGGCTTTGATGTAGATGTAGTAGAAACTGCAGAAGATGTAATAGAAAGAGTAAAAAACTTTGTGCACTATGATCTAATCATTTCAAATAATGAATATTATGGTAGTATTCATAAGTCTAAAATCAATAGAAGTTATCAATTATTAGACGAACTGAAAGAAATAGAAGATTTTGATATACCTGTTATTGTACTAACGGTATCTAATGATAGAGATAAATTTATATCTTATGGATTTAATGAACATATTCAGAAAGTATTAGATGAAGATAAAGTAAGAGAAGTTTTCCCAAAAGTATTAAAAAAATTAAAATTTGAAACAATAGAAAAGCAATAAGTCTTAAAGATTTATTGCTTTTTTCTACCTAATAATGAGTCAATAGAGAAAGGTTTATATATTCTTGTTAAATTATATAAGAATGCAGTTGGTATTAGATTAACTGCATTTTCATAATGTGCATAAGATGCTTGTGTAGTATTTATTTTCTTAGCCACATCTTCTTGTGTTAATTTATGTTGTTTTCTTAATAATTTTAAGTTCTTTGCGATTATATCCAAATCTATTTCTAGTGGTAAATAACTTGAATCGTTATATCGTGTAATACCAAATAAATAATCTAAACTATAATTGAAGTGATTTGCATATTCAATTAACCTTTTTAGAGGGATAGTATCTTTTCCTGTTTCCCAACCAGACACAGTAGTAAAATTAACAGAAAATAAATCTGCTACATCTTTTTGTTTTATATCTAAAATCTCTCTACTTTCTCTTAAATTTTTAATAATCATTTAGTTTCACCCAGTAATATTATTCCATTAACTTGGGCTATTATTATTTTTCTAGGGGAAATAGACTATTTTTTATTAAATTTGTAAATAATATGAAAAATATATGACATTTTTTTCATTTCTGCCAAATTCTGACAAAATTCGCGAAAAATGTGTCGTATAATGGGTTTGACAATGCCAAATATAAATAGAAAGAGTAAGTGATTAAAATTAAATAAAAACATATAGGAATGATTGAGCAGTAAATTTTCTATAAAAGATAGTTTACTGCTTTTTTTAAAACAATGAGATAAGTACAATTTTTAAGTAGTATTTATTTGTACTAATGATATCCAAGATAGGCATTAATCTGTGAGTGAGGATATGCC